>Ga0116227_10002306_pt1 | contig 43470 bp, 36 predicted proteins | sample S1TSphgellanicum_FD_89693 | JGI IMG/M metagenome (GOLD analysis project Ga0116227, IMG submission 89693) | Host-associated microbial communities from peat moss isolated from Minnesota, USA - S1T2_Fb - Sphagnum magellanicum MG | ecosystem: Host-associated > Plants > Peat moss > Unclassified... | reverse complement strand
AAAAAAAAAAGACACGAAACAAACCTTCAATTTTTTTCATGTTATGTTGTGACAAAAATGTAATATGTGACTCCACAATCCATGAAAAAAAATTATACGATGACATGGCATGTTATTCCATGTCATAATTTTTCAATTAAAAATTATCTAGTGCAACATGTGACTATCTAAAATGACTAAAGAACATTTCATTAAAAAGTCATAACCAACTAGTCTTTTTTGACCAAAACCATACAAGTTGTTCATTAATCAATTTTGTCCTATTTCACTAAAAGCCTATTGAATTTAGGTAGCAAAAATAAAATAAAATCTTGTGTGAACAACAAACCATCAAAATAAAAATAAGTCAATACAAATTAACAAAATCAAAATATGAATAAGAATTAGGGTTCTAGTTTTAGAATTAGGAATCAAAACATCATTCGTAAACACCAAAAACACGTTGTAGTCATTACGAAAGTAAAAGACAATTAAATAAATTTGATAGAAAACAAGTGCAAGTTAGTAAACATATTTTAGTTTAGGAAGATGCAAAAACAACTAAGCCTTAAGAAACATTTGAAAAAAACAAATGAAATTCAACACAAAACACTAAAAAAAAAAGAAAATGTACTTGGTTGGAGGATACAAACTATCATCTTGTTTTGCAACTTGCAAAACTAAAGAAGATAACATATCCACCAAATTTGTAATAGAAGATTCGTCTTCCAAAAGATTAGTAATCGATTTATTAATGTCAAACCCACAAAAACTTCTCCATTTGTCAAAAGCATTTTTTGCCCAAAGCTTGGCATGTTTGCTAACTCTTCAACCCCCTTTATTTACATTTTCCAATTCCTTATCATCAATAACAAGAAATCGAAATTTTAAAATAAGTTCAATGATAGGCAATTCAGGGTTTGTCCCGTAGCCAACATCAGATCCAAAACACATAGCATCACTACCAACAAGAATTTCAAAATTCAAGACAATAGGAAGAATAGTAAAGGTAGAAGGACCTACTAAAACAAATACACGACACATGGTTTCATGGCTTAAATTAGGAACAAAAGTAGATGGACATGGATTTAAACAATAGACATGGACAAACAATAGAAGATGGAGGTGTAGAACACATGTGGTTTTTTAGCTTGGATAAAAAATAGACTTAAATGAACAAGGATCAGTAGATATATCAAAATCATCAAGGTTCAAAGAGATGTAAAGGTCACTAAAATGGCCAATGACATTAGGATTTTCTTCAAGAGGATCAAAATGGGAAGGATCAAAAACACATTCGACAACATGACAATGAGCAATGAACTAATCATTTTCAGCACAATGCACAAAAATTTCAGAACCCTCAATAGACCAAACCAAGTCATCAACACCAAAGAAGAATAAGGATTAAATTGAGATGGTAAACCATTAGATACAAGTAAAACATCCTTTAAAATTTCAACAACACTAAGAAATAAAATTTACATATTTCTTTCATAGATCTTGAATCATAAGGAATAGACATTGTAATAATCAAAACATAAATAAACAAGGACCAAGATAAACAATAAAAAAACATAAACTCCACAAAATTAAAAAGGAAGAGGAAGAATTATTTAACTTAAAAAAAGAGGATGGACAATGTTGTTTTCCATTGCAACCACACAAACATTTTCACCATGAAAAAAATTGGAAATAGAATTCCAACATTTGCACAAAAAAAATCACAATAGAAACCTAAATATAAAAAAAACTCACAATTTTTTAAATTACAAAAATAATAACAAAAAAAACCTTGAAAATAATATAATATAAAAAAAGCTCCTAAAAATTTGAGAACTAAACATGCAAAACAAGAACCATTATTGATGTTTGTGTGGTTACAAACATAGAACAAACCAATAAAACTACAAACAAAAAATAGAATTTAAAAAAACACAACAAAACACATGAACAAAAGAAAAAAATATATATCATTAAAAAAATTGTAGCAAGTAGTTGTGAGATAACATTAACAATGTAGGAGCAGTCGTAGTGTAATAAAGGTGTCAAAAACCCATGAAAATTGCCAATGTAGATCGATACCAAAAGATGCACAAGGACCAAGATGATAAGAAAGAAAAATATGCAAGTGAGAGGGAAGTGAAACAATGAAAATAAAAAATAAAGGACCTTGAAACCAAAAGATGCATGAAGATCAAGACAATGAGAGACAAAAAATGTAAGCGACATGCAAGTGAAAGGGAAGTGAGAAAACTTGAAGAGCAAGATGACAATAGAAAATAAAATGCAAGTAAGAGGGAAAAAAACAACAAAGAATAACATAAAATGAAAACTCAAAATTCAAAACCAAAAATAAAAAACCTCAACACCAAAAGATGCATGAAGAGCGCATCTCTGGTGATGATGGACACTTACATGCACATGGCAAAAAAGAGGCATTGCATTTTCAACATGAGATGTGTTTTAGGGTAGAAGTCAACAAAAAGAGGGGGAGACGACAAAAAGAAAAATATGGACATCAAAAATAAAAAAGGAAGGTAGGAGGTTAAAAAAAACTGATGTTTTATGTAAGAGAAGGGCCTATACTCATGCCCTTCTCCTATATATAATGTCCTCCCCATTAATTATGTCAACCCCAACTTTATTTTCCATCCCAACCACTTTGCATCTTGAACATATTCTTCCTTTTGCACTTGACTATCTATCAATTTCCATTTCACTTTTGTGAATATTAAATTTTACAAGTGTTTAATTTTCATTAGTTTTATTGGATTGCCACTTGGCTTTTTCCCTTCTTTATTTCAAACATCATGTGTTGAGGTACTGAAAACAATTATTAAATTGTGAAAAAGTTTCCAATTTCATATTATAAATAACATTTCAAAAAAAATTTATATCCACAATAATGCACAATATAACCTCAATGCAACCAAGTGTATGCATTGTCTAATGGTTCATTTTAAGCAGATATAACACTCACAAGAGTCACAAGCAAGTTTTTATAAATGATCCATATGGATATGGTTTTAAATTCTACGATTTCATAAGTGTAATCTTTGATTACTAAAGTTTTAGTCCTTTATGAAACCTCTTAAAATTAGGTTAAAACCCATATTGACAAATGTTGTTGTTAGCTAGTATGGTGAAATCATTTTGAAAATCTTAAAAGAAAAACCCATGAAGTCTATACGAATAAAAACCCATTTAGATATTTCAATTATGTACCCATTGGGCACAAAAAATTTGACAAACAAAAAATAAATTCAAAAGGACTTTTGAATACAAGGTTCAATTTTGACCTTTCAAAAGTTCATAACTACCATTTGGTTAAAGTTTCACAAAAAAAGATTTCACATTTCATTTTATGATTTCATTTTTCAACCTATGCTTAGTCATTAAAATAATTTGGAGCGAAATTCAATATGAATTCTTGAATTTTTTAACAATCCAAGCAATTGATCTATCCATATTTTTTATTTCAAAAGTCCACTATTCATAACGAATGCATTATTTTCAAAAAATAATTGTTCAAATGTTTTTATAATCAAGTTGTTGGTTTAGAATGAATCATCATTTAATACATTTAAAATTAAATTAGTCACCATTTAAACATAAAAACTTTGTAAAAATGCCTATTATGACTTCAAAAATGAGCCACCATACCTTGCATTCACCCAACCCTAAATCTTTTGCTCTATCTTTCTTCACATTCTTGCACTTTATAACCACACCTCCTTTCTTCTTTCAACTTCTTTTCATGTTTCCATCCCAACCATGGTGATTATTACCACATTTCGCCAATTCATACCTCCACAATTTATAAATTTCATTAAATAAGGGTAATGCTTTGGAAAGGAATCCCAAAGGGGAGGAGGCAAAAACAGCCCCATCACATTGATAATGTTTTGGAAAGGCAATTACCAACAATACAATTTTGACCAGCTAAGTTGGGTATCACAACATTTGATTAGTGTGCTACTTTGATTACTTTGGGTACTTAATTCTATCTAACACATTGCTAATCATCCAATCATTTTCATGTGTGATCTTTGTGTTAAAATTTGAAAATTGCATGAAGAAGATAGATTGAAATGTTGCAAATTTTCTCAATAAAACAATAGAAGATTGAATTAAGCTCTTTTCCCCTGCCCAAAAATATCTTCAATACACAAACCATCCATAGACAAATACTTCCAAAAAGGTTATGTTTCCCAATTTGTTCCCTTGACCCAAAAGATCAAATCTCTTGTACATATACTAGCATTTCCACATTCATCTTGGTTGAATAGTAGAACGATCAACAATATTTGCATTTATACTTAGAGCATTGCCATTGGTTCTTGTAAAACACATTGAACCGCATTAATTGGATCAAGTAGATCAGTGAGATTCAAAAATTCATTGTGAAGAGCTAGTTTACTTGAACCCACTCCCATTATCTAGGGCACCTCTGAGTAGAAAACATGGTATCAATGTATTTTTACTATTTTTTATTAGTCAATCATAATGATTGGCCCAAGTGGTGAGACTTAAACAATCTCTCAGTTAATATTGTGCACTTTTTCAAAGTAATGAATGGGGTTGGGGAAGTTTATACAACTTCTAACCCCTGGAAGTTTGGATGTGGTAAATACTATTCATGATGAAATTGTGATTGCTAATGGTGATGCTCTTACATGTAAGAATTTCCAAGTCTATTACACTAATATTGAAATTGCAATCCTAGTTCAACAACTTGAGCTTCATGATGCTGATGCTACTTTGCTTTAGTTGCTGGCTTGAATCAATTGAATTATTTTATTTGCTCTCCCAAGGAAAGATGAACAATGTAGTGTTCACTTGTTCGCACATTTTTAGGGGCATTTCCTATTTGAATTGTTTGATGGTTTGGAAGGATGAACCAATTCTCTTGCAAAATCAAGTTGTATTCACAAGCACCAAGAAGCCATGAGCTACAACAAAGACATTACACAACCAATTGCTTGTTAGAGGTTGATTTGCTGAAGCTTTGGAATCATGAATAGACAATTGATTGTCCTTCAATCAATGCAAACAATCAAACCACACATGAACTCTTGTCGAGACTTTAAAGACAAACTGATTGTTATCAAACAAAACAACATGACTAATACTGATTGAATATATTGTGCAACCATGTCATGTGGATTTTATTCATGATCAAATTGAAACATGGTCAAAATCAAACAATGTCCATGACAGCTTTTGCTTCAATTCTCATGCACTCAAGAACTGAAATTGCTTTGATTGCCTCTTGTGCATGATCAAAATGTAATTGCTTGAAAGATGCAAAACAAGTAGAAGTTCTCATTCATTCTATGTATTTGAAAATGCTAAAAAACGTGACAATATCTCATGATTAGGGTATGGGGATAGACTTGTGATAGAAGAGGGGGCAACAATGGGCAAACAATAGTTCTGGACAATGCACACAACTTGTATAAATCCAATTAGCAACTATGCACATTCAATTATGAAGTAGGATTGCACCATAATGTTATGTGTGTTGTTATGTTTTATGCAGGATGTTCACCTCCCATGCTCGTAACTTCCATTCAATGGCGATCTGCAACAACAAAAAGCTCATAATATGACAATGAAAACAATGACATTTAGAAGAAGCTTTGGTAATTTAGTTGTGGGACTCACTATCTAATCAAGATTATTTGTTGAATTTTCTGGAAATTCACAACAATTTGTTATGAAAAGGAAGAAGATAAAGGGAAAATCACATGTATAATAAGGGGGGTTGTGAGGCATGCCCAACAGGAGTGGAAGCAGACAAAATATTCCTGGTTGAACTCAACCCATGTTGGAGTCATGACAGTAGAATGGGAGTGGAAGTTGGGCAGAAATTGCAGATCCCAACCCACCTGCAAATGCATGAAGGAGAGAAAGGCAGAACCACACTAGACGGCAATTTCTGTAAGGGAAAATCCTCATGAAACTTTGCAAGAGAGCTGGCATTAATGAATCAGATCATTGTAAATGATCACAATATCAGAATCAATGGATATACAATATAATAGAGTCAGTGCAGGAAAGTAGTCTGCAGCATTATGGTTTTGAATAGACGTAGCCCAGTAGCTGATCAGAGATAATCCTGCACACAAGGCGGCTTCTGATTTCTACTTGCCTCGGGGATGAGCCTAGAATGAATTTCTTTTCACTAAGTATCAAAGAAGGAACCTTCTTCTTCATCACAAATGTCAAGAGAGCTGACATAATCAGATACTTCATTAAGATCACCTTTGAAATTGCTTCAGGTAAATGGAAGTCACCCAGAAGTCGTGAGGATAATAAGCCAGATTTGTAATATTCTAATTTGCTAGGATTGCTCACCAAGCGGAAGACTCCCATGACTTGTGTGATTGTAAATCAGATAGCAACTTGTGACACAGAATCTGATTTTGACAACTGTTAGGCTGTCTCACAATGTAGATTTGGTCACCAAGTGTACTATTGTAAACATCTTGGTTCCGGTGCCATGTCCACAGTGCATGCGTCAAATTCACCACCTGTTTTGTTTCACATCCCATTTAAAATTTCAGAGTCAATGGCTTACATACACACATGAAAATATGAGCTAAAAAGGTAATCACTGCAACTTATACACTTTGACAGTATAATGTAAACCAATTGTACATGTATCTTGTCTCCTTAGCCATCATTGCTGTCAGTTTGAGCATCTAGTCTTGGAAGAGAATCAGTACTACATCAGGTAGCCCAACTGTAGTCCACAATGATTTCAGTGAAGTTCAAGTTTTTGTTTACCTCCAAAATGCCATGGCCAAAGCTACTTTCTCGGAATGCACTCCACTCAGGTTGCTGGTCCCAGCAGTATTTACCAGCAGCAGGTCCTGATGAGAAATTGAAGGGGCAGATTCCGCCATAGTCAGGAATGTTATCAGTAGGGCTGGGGCACTGGCCTACATCATCAGCATGTGAAATATCAATCTGCTCAATGTTGCCACCATCTCCCACTGTTAAGTATAGAGGAGCACATGCATCTAGAGTGTAATTGTAGACTCTATTGCATCGCTCATATGCATGTACCTGCAAGATTCAAGGCACTGATAATAAGTATTAGATAGACTGCCAATTTGTGTCCACCCATCAGAAGGAATGATACATAACTTCTTTATTGGGGCACCACAATGTTCCCAGTAGAGAGGTTGTTTGACAAGACAATAGGAGTATGGACAAAAGGACAAGGTAATCAAATTTATACTTGGCCTTCTTTCAGAAGGGCATGTACATGCCCCTGGGAAGTCATTAGTTCAATTGTGGTGTGTATTTGGCAATTCTGTTTACTTCATGTTTGTAGTTTCCATATAATCAATCTTTTAGATCTAGACAATGGTCATTTGGGCAGTAATGCATTTGGACTGAATTTTTGCATTCTAAGGACAGTTGCAATGGAATTTTTTAATCCAGTAGCTTTCTGAGCTATCAACTGGAGAAAATATTATCTTTCTTTTTGCTTCTCTTCATGACACCTTTTGTTGGACTTAGCTATGACAAGGTGAAAAAGCATGGCACTTACATGACCAGAGAAAACAATGTCTACTCTGTATGAATACAAGAGATCCTCCATCTGCAGCCTCATGCACTCAACTTCCCGATAGTGTGAGCTATAGCTGTTGTACCATGGAGGGTGCCATGCTGCAACAAGCCATGGAGTCACAGTGCGGTCAACGTTGGCCAAGTCTTGCACCAGCCAATTGTATTGTGCTCCTGCTCCCCATGATCCCAGCTCATGCTCATCATCCTCTCTTGGCCTTCAGTAAATTCAATCTTTTGTTGTCATGCAAAAGACCTAATTGCTAAATAACAGGGTATGTTTTCCAATGAGGCTTGCAAACATGAAGTACTCATATTGACCCTATTGTTGACTCACTGGTTGCAGTGTTGAGGTACAACATGCAGCTCAATACCTCAAGGGAGAATACATCTCCACTATTAAAGGTCTCAAAATCCTGCACAGGTTTCCTAGCATAATTTTTCTGCAATCTGGAGAATCCAAGGTCAGGCTCACCTGCCCTATTGTAATCGACATAGCCTCCAAGCATAATGAAATAAATACCACCAGCAGTGAAGGAGTAGTACAGATTGTTGTTTGATCCACTCTCTTCTGAAGGAACTGAAAAACGTGACTTGTAAGAAATGAATGTGGCTCCTCCTACTTGAGCTTCAATCTCATGATTCCCCTCAATCACCATCATGGGCACTTTTGATGTCAATGGCTGCATAAATCTGCATCCTCAGAGCAGGACAACTAAGAGTTAGGTTGAAAAAGCTCTTTATATATGAAGCAGGATATTGTGTGATCAAGCTCCTCCACTTTGAGCCCACTTATCTATCAAGTCAATATATGTAATACAACACCTACTATCTTCAGAGTACAAAAGCCTCCGAAAAATTGTGCCAAAGCTAAGCCAGAATAAAAAGAGTACCTGCCCCAGTTGTCCCAATGAGGCTGGTATGTCTCTCGGGTTGGTGCTGTAGGAAATGAGCATGAATAACAGGCAGCACTTTCACCAGTTGTCAAGTAATTGTTGGCATAGGACAAGTCTCCAATCACCAAGAGGATTGAAGGGTCATTAAGTATGATGTGGTCAAGTGTGGCACTTGAGTTTTCTGTGAGCCCTATATCTCCTACAATTGCAACTCTACTTGGGTATGAAGCAGGGCTGGGGAGAGGAAGAGTTGTGAAGGAATACTCTTCGCTCATCTCACCCAGTGAAGGGTCTCCACAAACATAGAAGTACTGTGTGCTGGGTGCCAGATCTGTCAATGAAATAGTGGGAAACATAGCAGAGGAGATAAGAATTCTGATGTCCATGTCAAGTGATGACTATGAGTACCACACTCATATGTTCAACCCCAAGTTCTGCTCAGATAACTTGGTGTCAGTATGTGTGTCCAGTATAAGCAAAAAAACACACATACTGTTCAAGAAGTCTGACAGAGAATCAATTCACTCTTAGAAGTTTTGTACATGGATATGGCCTGCAAATTGCACCTAGATATCATATGGCAAAGGTTGAACCTCAGTTCATAATGCTACACACAGTATGATACACTGAAAGCAACCAAAACATTTCCACGGCTCAAGTGACAATTGAGAGATGGGTTTCACCAATATATATATATAATATATATCCAAGTACTCAATACTCTTTGCACATTGCAAGGGACGAAATCTTCACCTGTGAGGCGAACATGGTGGATAATGCCAGAGGTATAATTGAGGAGTCCCGGAAAAGGATATAGCTGGCTATATACAAGTGATGTACCTACAGCCGAAAGGTCATAATTTCCAGATGTTGTTCCATACTGTACCACACTGGCCACAGTAGTAGGGTCCAAGGGGGTGACCTCTGGGGCTAGTTGAGCATTTCCTACAATCCAAACCAAGCTTTGAATTGATTTCTTTCACCATTGATTTCTGTCTGTCCCAAATTCTCATCATAACAGTGGACATTTCTCAGAGGAATTCTTAGAGCAGTCCTTCTTGTTATCCAAAAGCTTTTACTTTCCTTTTTCATATCTTGGATGCATAGACAAAAAGGGTAAAAGGGTAGGCGAGACATGCCTGTAATCCATGTGATCCACATGGCATCTGGTGTTGAAAGTGCCAAAGAAATCTGTTCAGGAAAATTCCCGCTCACTTGCTTAACGATGCGGGGATCATCTTGCGACAAATCACTGCTGCCTTGTCGCAGAGATGGATCAAATTTTACGGTTACAGGCTGAAATGGACCTTCCAACGTCGTAGGAATGCTTGCAGCCGCGATTCTTACAGCTACTATCAGAATTGCTGAATAAAGCCACCACCAGCTGGACGCCATCATCGCCCGTGAACCTTGAATCTCTCTCTCTCTCTCTCTCTCTCTCTCTCTCCAGAAACCGTCTCCGATTCTACTACATACCACCCCGCCGCAACCCCCGTTGCGTGTGTTTGTTGTTTGTCTCTCTTCTTCCTTCAAAGAAAAGCATTGTGATCTCACAAAAGATATAACGACAGCCGCACTTCAAAGACCAAAGGAAAAGCTTGCTTCTTGATGTAAAAGAGTCATAGTTTCAAGTGCTCCTATGGCGACCATGACTTGGCCTGGACTCTGCAATCATCTCCAAGCAAAGTACGATCTGGCATGATAGGTGTTAGAATATGCTTCAGATGAAGGCAGGGATATTCATGTGGAGCATATTCCGGACATGTCAAACGGATCCGGAAGTATCGTAAGTTCACAGCAAGTCATCCTTGTGCTCCTGCTGGATGGTGTTTTGAAAGCAAAAGTGCTGGCGGATTCAACCAGGGTCTAGTGGATTCTTTGTAACGCGGAAGGTGAATCAGACGCCGCTATTGATGATGGCTCCTGAGAGGTCGTGTTGCAGAAGTGGCAGGAGGGATTGCCCTCAGATATCTGGTCGCTGGGGTTTACCCTGGTGGTAGTGATTGCACTCTGACTTGAAGAAGACGGCAGGCATGTTGTTCATCAACAGATCATCACCCACAGTGGGTTGTAAGTCTTATGCCTTTGTGGGGGAATAGGTAGCTTGGTTGACATGAATGCAAAATGCGAGGGAGCATTGAGCATGCTTATCGAGAATGAATTCCCAACAACAAGATGCGCCACCTTCAGATTTGGTCGGTCACTTGGAATGCTATCTTGGAATGCCATGATATCCGGACATGTGAAATGCATGTAAGGGTAGAAGGCACTGGACCTATTTTGACAAATTTGCAACACCACAGGTGTATGTGATCAAACTCTGTTACCTTTGTGGGGGTGGTGAATTCATATATGCGAGCATTGTTGCGCAGGTGTCCCACATGAGCAGATCATTGAAAGTGGATGGGATTTTGATTTCTTTTCTGGGGGAGTAGCTTGGTTGACATGTATCCAGAATTGTAGGAGTGTTGGAGATGCTTGGAGGATGCTCATGAAGATGCCATCTCCCTATGTGGTTACTTCGGACATGTGAAATGCAGGCAAGGGCAGAAGGCACTAGAACTATTTTCAACAAATGTAGCTAAACTCTGTTACTTTTGTGATGGTGCTGAATGCACACGCCATGCACTTGAAGAGGGTAGGTGTGCTCACAAGCAGATCATTGAAAGTGGATGGGATTCATATGCCTTTCTGGGGAATAGCTTGGTTGACATGTATCCAAAATGTGGGAGTGTTTAAGATGCTTGGAGGATGGTCATACAGATGCCATCTCCCTGTGTGGTTACTTTGGATATGTGAAATGTGGTGGGCAAGAGCACAAGGCAGTGGAACTATTTCAACAAATGCAACCTAAAGGTATGCAGCCAAAGTCTGTTACTTTTGTGGCAGTGCTGAATGCCTGTGCCATTGTAGTTGCACTGGAAGAGGGTTAGGTGTGCTCAATAGCAGATCATGAAAGTGGATGGCATCAAATGTCTTTGTGGGGAATATATTGCAAAATGTGGGAGCATGGACTTGCAGAGTGTTCACCAAGATGCCATTCCCCAAATGTGGTTTCTTGGAATGACATACTTGGAGGATGTGTCTCATCCATGGGCTTCGTAAGGAGGCTCTTAAACCGTTTGCACAGATGTGTCAAGAAGGTATAGCCATGTAATATCACTTCTGTTTGTCTTCTATCAAACAACTTGATGGAAGACAAACTTCTGCAACTTGTAGTCATGCAGGTTTGGTGGATGAAGGCATGTGCTGTTATGCTTCAATGATCACAGTTTGCATGAGTTCTGCAAAATTGGAATAATATAGCTGTATGGTTGACCTTTATAGTCATTCTACAGCAAGTGGAGAATATATGAAAAGGTGATGCCATGCGAACCATATATGAAACACTTTGCTCAGTGCGTGCAGAATTCACAGTAATATAGAGATGGGAGAACATGTTGCTAAATGTAGGCTTGAATTGGGCCTTGAAAATGTTGCAGGTTATGTGCTACTATCAAACATCTATGCTGCTGCCAGCAGCAACAGCAACAGGCACCTTTGAGAATGTTGAACAACAGAGAAAAGAAAAAGGTTTGAAGAAACCTCAGTAGGGTTGCACCTGGATTGAAGAGAATAATGAGGTACATGCATTTGTAATAGATTATCAAGACCACCCTTAGATGATTGAAATCTGCACAGAACTCAAGAGATTGTCAGGGCTCATGTATGATGCAGGGAATACATGCCACATGACATGGAAGTTTAACTTGTGTCACCATAGCCAGAAACTGGCTATTGCATTAGGGCTCATCAAATTCTGGTACTCCACTCTGAATAATAAGAAACCTGCAAGTTTGTGAAGATTTCCACACTTCCACAATGTTCATATCAAGAATAGTCGCAAGAGCAATCATGGTGAGGGATGGCAATTGCTTTCATCACTTCAACGATGGTGTTTGTTCTTACATGGACTATTGGTGATGCCAGCCGTCTGTCTTGTCAACCATTACATTGGGTACAGTTTGTTTCTCGCATGTCTAGTGGTGTTATAACACTGCCATGGGTGGACACTATTGTCAGATATGGTACCATTGAAAATGTGGCCATAGAATAGGCATAAGATGGGTACCCATGCATATAAGGTGACCTCCAAATCAACTAGGAAATTTTTCCAAGTGATATTCATGCATATAAGGTGGCCTTCAAATACACTAGGAAATTTGTCCAAGTGCTTTTATGGTCAGTAATATACATGGTGATGTTGAAGGTCCCTAAACATGTCTATGATGCTTATAAAACCCTTCCTCAATTTTTGGTTTGGTCTTGTTTATTGTAGGGTTTGCATTCCTCTTTTTTGTGCTTATTGTTTTGTTGTTGTTATGTTCCACTACAATGAACATAAAAAAGAACAATACATGAAAAACAAACAAGGCAAGCTACAACCAGCTGGAACAACAAAAGGTGCACTACACAATTCCACCATGTCCAATGGAAGCACAACATCTAAAGACAAAGAGTTAGTCACAAATATTTTTTTAGAACACTTATGGTGGATGGGCACAATTCCCAAGAACATCAAGATTGAGAAAAATCATTCATTGATATTTGAGTGGCAAAAGTGCTCGAACAATGAGCATAATTAGCACTAGGAACATATATAGTAGTGATGCAATTGCCATCACTTGTAAAGGAATGTGTGTTTAGGATCAGAATTGGAAATTCAGATCATGATTGATTTTTTTGTTACTAAACATGTTACTGTCATAATTAAAGTTTTTGTGGAAAAGTTGAAAACAATGAAGTTGGGAATGCAATTGAAAGCATGAATCAATCAAAGATGATGATGCACCTTTAATTTCAACTACCTCTAAGATTTAAAAGATTAACATGGAATAACTGATCAAATTATAATTTTATTAAGTTGATATAAAACTACCAATTTTATACAACTTAGCATTAGAACATGGAAGAAATGGACTCTAAACAACAAATGACATGAGCCCTATTTTATTTGCTTACACCAAATAGGTGATATGCAAACCCAAATATCATAAGACAACAATAATTATCAATAGAAAATCTAAGAGATCTAAAGCGGGTTTACTATTGGTGGCAATTGCAATATTGTTTCTTTTCAACTTAGAATGGAAAACCTTTATGTGGACTTTGAAGCAAAATTGAGACACTTGCATGAGGGAAAGGGATTGAAAGAGCTTGACCTTAATATGTTAAACATTTTAGCACAAAATCATGATGATTGTTTGAACAAACAAGTTGATGATTTTTTTTTACTAGCCAATAGAGTATGCTTTTTAAAGTGTTTGCAAATACAAAAGAAAAAATAATTCACATTTTTAGGGTTATCATGTTTCAAAATAATGTAATTTGATACAAGTGGAACACAAATTATGAACTCCAAAACTATTTTGCAACAAAAAACCATGTTCTATACATGCAATAATTCTTTTCATATCAACAAAAAAAATTTGTTACACTCAACCTTTATTTTTTTGGGAGGGTGATTTGTCACTATTTTTTAACTTATAAATTTGACACTTATGTTTTGTGGAAAAATGCCCTAATTCACCACATTCTAGGGAAAAACTAATTTCAATATCATTGGATTTTTGCAATAGGTTCCAAAAAGTAGCTAAAATGTAAAATATATTCCTAGAAAAATTCATATCTAGCCTATAGCCCAATTTGGCTAATTTTATTGTAAGCAATTTTTAATTTGGCTACATCATAAAATTGAAAGAAAAAAAAATCAAAATTGAAACATTTTACAAAATTTGATTCAAATTAAGTTCTCCAAACCTTAATCCTCCACTTTATTACAAAAAACTTCCAACTAGGTTGACCTTTGATATGAGTCAAAAATATCATCCTAGTAAAAAATATGAGTAAATTTTCTTTTGTATTTGCAAATACCTTACAAAACATACCTTTTTATTTGTTAGTGTCAAAGGCAATATACAAATCTATAAGGTCCCTTTAGAGTGGCAAATTCAAATTATGTTGATTTTTTATGTAAGGTAAATGCACATGACATGAAAAACTATATTGTTCTTAGGCTATCACCTTCAATAACATAACCCCAAATAACATAGGCCCCTCTTTGATGAGTGTATAGAAATAATATAACTATCATTGTTAATAAGTGACGCGCTCCTAAGTCCCTTGTTGAACCCACTTTAGGGTCCAACTATGTAGAGTTGCGGAAAGTTGGGACTTGGGGGCCGCTCCCGACTTCCAACACAAAAAGGGGGTAGAGGGGCGTGCTAGAAGTCCCGGGATTAGACTAGGAAGAGGGACTAGATTATCAAGCTTGAATCTGCATCCAAAAACCAACCACAAAGGGTTAGTTAGCATTCGGGAACACCCTTGGGTGTTGGGACAAGCCACGGGCACTTCGACACACAAGACTCACCACAGCCCGGACTCGAAGGAAGCCACCACCTTCCCCCATATAATATTTTCTATAGCTCTCCATCGAAACTACATCCAAATGGCACTTTTTTCCCGGGACTCCCAAGGAGGAGTCTCGAAATTGTCCTGGGTTAGAGTGTTGGGACTTTGGGAGCTCATATCTCCCGACTCCAACCTCCGATTGGAGTGAAGTCTAAACCAAAGTTGTAGCTCTCTTTGAGAGCTTTCCAACACCATGTCGCACTCCTTCAGCTGACGTCGGGAGGAGGTCGATTCCCGACTTTTAGTGGCCGGGAGTCAAACTGCCAGTTTGACTCCCGGCCCTTCTTTTGCCCATAACTTGGGCTGAAAATGTCCAAATGACACATTCGAGGCCATTTTGAGCATCTACACTTCAAGACCTTTTCACTGATATAAAGAACACCTCAATGCGAGGTGTTTTGACCCTTGAACTCGAGCTCTGAATTTTTGGGAGTCCCGGCTGACTCCAACTTCCCACTTTGGGGATGTGAGTTTCACCCTCACATTTATCCCAAAGTGGGGTTGCGACAATAAGAAACAATTATAGTCTATGCAATTCTAGAAGTGTAGTAGTATTGTAGAAATGGGACTAGAAAACTAATCCAATATAAATAGCCATATAATGATTTCCTACACCTCCTTTCATTTTCATAGGTTTTTGTTTTTTTTTTTAGTTTTAGTTGTGGCTCGTATGTGCCTTTGCCATGATTTGCATTAGAACACATTTTATGTGTTAAATGCCAACCTTTGAATGTTAACACATCTCTTGGCAAAAATATTTAATTTTCTTAAACTTAAATGGTAAATATTTTGTATCATCAAATTGTGGATGGCTTAACCATATGGCAATCTTTCTTCTTGGTATTATGGATGCTTGTGGTTTTCTTTCACAAGCTACTTGATTTTATAACTAAGTTTTTGGGAAGAAATATATTTTAGTTAGTTGCAACATCAAGTTTATAAAATTATGCTTGCTTTTATAAATCCAATTCAATCATCTCAAATTCATTGCAAACCTCTAAGTGAATTTCTTGTGGTGAGTCTTGATTATTAGACCAAATTTCAAAGAACCATTTCTAGCCCAAAATTTTTTAAATCTTTATTATGGTGATTTTGATGAATCAACAAAAGTTATCATTCCTTTGTTGCATATTGAATGTTAATCATTTAACATTGTGCATATTAATCATAAGGATTATTTGTAGAAAAAATGACTCAATGGTTGGTGTTGAAGGTTTTTTATAGATAAATTTAAAAAAGGAAAATAAATTGTAAAAAAAAAAGTTGCCAAGGAAGAAATTATTTTTAGCTTTTAAACCTTAATTTAAAAAGTTATTCTACACACAATTATTCTACAAAATGATTTTCCACAAATGGTTCTATTAACTCAAGTTATTATAAATTCCTTATCATGTTCCCAATCAAAAGAATAGGGAAGGTCTAATAGATAATTAGTATGACTTAGATATCCCATATCTTGTGTCTAAGACCAAATTAAGGTTCACATGGATTTTTTCATATTTTTAATAATTGGTCAATATTTAGTTTTTGTTGTTGAAAGTGTTATTGTTGGTTGTTGTTTACTTGACCAAGTGACGATCGATCCACCAAGTTAGAACCCATATTCAACTATTGGTCTTTTAATATCCTAATCCCCATTCCAATTGCATCTACAAAGTTTTCATGTTTGATTTTTCTTGTTGAAGTAAACATGAACCCAAAATCAATTATGCCTAAAAGGTATCTATAAATCATTTTAACAACTTCCATATGTGGCTTACGTGGGGTAGCCCTATATATGCTAACCATTTGCACAATAGAGGATATGTTTAGTTTTGTGTTGGTGAGGTAAATTGATTCCCTTAAACCATTTGTTGGCATAAAAGAATGTTTATTTTTTATTCATTCATTTAAGTTGAAAGCTTAGCATTTTCTACCATTGGTGTAGAGTTGTTGTTACATTCATTTAAGCTAAGCTCTTTGAGTATGAAGCAAGCATACCCCACTTTGGATCATGAAAATCCTTTAAGGAAAGTAAATAAACTCAATTTGAGACTTCTTAAATTTGTTGATGAGTTGTCCAATGAGCCATATAATTTTGTTTGAATTATTTATTGTTAAAAAAAGTCATCTACATAGATGACTAAGATCACCACTTTTCCTTCATTATGCATGTAGTACAAATTGTGTTTAATAATGTTCTTAATTAACCCTTATTGTTTCAAATAGTTGTCAATTTTCCATACCATTTTTATGGCACCTATTTTAGTTCATATGATGCATTTGGCAACCTACACACCTTCTATTAATTTGGCACCTCAAAACCCTTAGGTTGGAACATGTACACCTCTTTTCTTATTTACCATTTAAAATTTTTGTTTATACATTTAGGAGTGAAATTTTCCATTTCTATTAATTGAGCAACAAGTGCTACCAATGAAGTAAGAGTGCCCCATTTTATCATATGAGCAAATATATCTTCATATTCAAAACCCTTCACTTTCCCAAAGCCCTTTGCCATGAGTATAGTTTCATGTTTGACATGTTTTCCATTAGCTCTTACTTTTAGCTTGGAGACCCATTTGGAAAAGATGGATTTTTTCTTGGAGACCCACCAATGTCCATGTCCCATTTTCTTGGATAATGCCCATTTCCTTATGCATGGTATTGGCCATTAGGGTTTTCAACTATTTCAACATAAGCTTTTGGCTTTTCATCTTCATGCCCATTGCCATAATCAATGGTTGTAACATAATCATTTACAATCTCTTAAGAACTCATTATTCTTGTGAAGGGGGTTTTTTTTATACAATTTTTTTGACATGATTTGTCAACCAAAAACTATTTGAAATGTGCATTAAATGCATTCATCTATGGACTATGGGGTTGATTTTATTGACTAGGTTGCAATGTTGAAGGTACAACATTTTGAGGTGAGAATACAAGTAATGTCTTAAATATATAGTCATCTTTGTTAAATTTTATCGATTCTTCATCATGTATTTTGTCACTATCATTGTTTAATCTCTAGAGGAAATTTCATTTAGTGGAAAAATATTTGGATTAGTGGAGTATTCATTATGAAATTCATCAAAAGGAACATTTGTAAAAATATTAATTTTTCATGGAAAAGGTTTATAATAATTAAAGCCTTTTGTTTTTGAGTTGTACTTTACAAATGTTGTTGTGATGGACTAATTTGCATCTAACTTGTTTATATTTTTCTTGTTGAAATGTACATAAACCCAATTACCAAAGATTTTTCAATGGTGCAAATCATGTACTTGATTAAAATATTCCAAATGGGATTGTTTTAGAATTTACCTTTGTAGGCAATTGATTCATGAGATAGTTTGTTATATTCATAACCTTCACCCATAAATTAGTATTTAGAGCTCCACTTATGTGAATCATGCATTAAGTGGCCTTTCCATCAATATGTGGTTTTTTCTTTTTGTAGTTTTATTAAAAAAGTTGTATTTGTTTACATCAATTGTTGAATTATGCCATTTTTAGTCCAAATGTTTTGAAGCTCCTTAAATAGGAATTCACCACCCCAATCACTTGATAGAGTTTTGATTTTCCTCCCCATGATTGTTTTAATCCTAGTTTTGAGTTTTATGAACATTGGACAAATTTCATTTTCCTACTATAGGTAGAACACCCAAATGTAATGATTGAAATCATTAATGAATGCGACAAATTTTTTTTTTTGAACTACTATATGATGGCACTTGAAATGGTCCACAATGGATGAACTTGAAGATTGTAGTTGAATGATAATTAGTTGATTTTGGTGCTTTCTTTCTATGTTATTTTTGTAGTTGACAACCTTCATATATTATTTACAAGAAAGGAATAATAGGGAGTCATGTGACCAATTTGTTTGTATTAAGGAAGTGAACTCTTATAAGGTTTACCATGAACACGTTGTTTATGTCAAAGATTGATTAATTGAAACGTTTCTCCTAATAGGATAAGATGTTTAAAACTTTTAACACATACTATTTCATTCACTTCAACAAAAGTTTGAAGTTTGTATTGTCCATTTTTTTCTCTTACTCCTTAACAACTATTGTTCCTTATTTGTCAATCAAAAGACACCCACTAATATTAAACATGGTTACAAGACTTGTGAGACTTTCTATAGATAGTATATTCTTCTATAAGCCATGTACATAAACACATCTTCAATCTTTTTTACTTCATTAATTGAGAACTTACATAATCTTTTCTTTGAACATAATATGAGTTGGCCATATGTAAATTCAATGTTTTGGAATTCTACCATGACTTTAATTTGATTTTAAACTTTTGCAAGTTTCCAATTATATTTCTTCCAACTACATTGTCAATGTTTGAAACTCATTATTATCTTCACTGGCAAGAATTGTGAGTGTTTCTTTAGATATCTCAGTTGCATAGGTTGGGTGTTTTGCTAGGTTTTTATCATTGTCATGATGAAAGGGGTCATTCCCATCTAAAATTACAAATGCCTAAGCATAATCAATTGTGCTTGCTTGGATTAATGGCATTTTGATTGGGCACTATTACCAATAACAACCTTTTTGTCCACATTAATTACATGAATTTTCATTTTTGGTTTAGGTGCAAATGTGGTCTTCTGATTGTAGTTGCCACCCCTTTGGTTTTTGTAGTAGGTTTTGAACTTTACAAGTTTTTTCATCATTCGTTTATTAGCTCTTATTTTGGGAGTGATTTTTTAAAAGTTGAAATCTTTTTGTTAATTCTTCAAATGTTGGTGCAATTCTTTCTTTTTAGAAATTGTTCATATAAATGATTCACAACTCTCAAGAAGATTTTTTATGACTTGTTTCATCATCACATTTTCATTTCGTTCATCTTTGAATTCAATCATTTGATAGTTTAGTAGTTTGGGTGTACATTTCCTACAAATAAATTCCTATAAATGTTCCTTCTTCCATACAAAGGTGTGAGAATTTGTTATGATTCATAAGTTTTGTTTCATTATGTTTTGTTACATATCAAGATTTTTGTGTGTACTAACATGCTTTTAGATAAATGTCATTTATAATATAAGGTACCATTTGGTATTTAATTGAAAGATTCATATTAAAAAAAACTTTTAAAAAATATTTTTTGAAAGTTTTTCTATATGTGGGTAAAGAAAATGTTACATTTCCTTTAAAATCAATTCCTTCAAGTTTGTTAAGGCCCCACAAGTCTTCATGTTGTAATATTGTTTACAATAATTTTTTTCAAATAGTGTAGTTATTAACCCTTTCAATTTATTGACCTCAAATATTGAAATTTCAAAACCTAACATTGTGAACATTTATTTCAAATTAACTAGACACAAAAAACTAGTTTCACATACCTTGTAACAAAGAAACATAACATATATAAATCAAGAAATAAAATGAAAAGTTTGATATACCACTCACAAGATCAAGATTTGTTGTACTGTGACTTGGACTTATGTATGGGTTTTGGTTGTGTGAACAAGGTTCGAATTAGGGCTGGATGAGGAAGAAACTAATGGATGAAGTGCTACACAAATTTGGATTGGCAAAAAGTGCCGAAAGAAAAGATTGTTGGTCATCATTAAGCTTGGAGGGAGCTATCGATTTTTTGCTTTTGATGTTTGTTGTTTGCAAGTTGTGGATAATGGTTTGCATTTTTTCATAGTTGGAATGATGTTTAGTGCTAATTGATTTGGTGTTTTGAGTTGCATTTGGACATAATACTTGTTGGAGTGCACATGTGTAGTATAAGGAGGAGCTTATGTGGTTAAAAAGTTAAGTTATTAGTTATTAATTATGCTTTTTTTTTGGTGATAATAATCATGTTTTTGCTTGGTTGTTTTCGTGTTCAAAGGACCTATTTCCTAATACTTTTTGTGAGGGATGAATGTTTGATCATCTGTAGGACTTTTCGATAGAGAGCTTTGTAACTTCAATGTGCCATAACTTTTAAAAGGTAGTTATGTTACATATATAGAGTGGGGACCAATTAAGGAAGATGATGAAGATTTAAAAAGGTTTTAAGAGTGGTTTTCATGGCAATTTGTTGGATTAGGCATAGTGAAATGTTATGTTCTTGAAGATACAATGGGTTTTGTTTGAATGGGAAGGAATACCCACATTTGTGGGACCTTTGAAGGGGATTGCTTTATACTTGGACAACTTTCGGTTGTCAAGATAAATATGAAAGAGGGTGTTTGGGTTTTCAGTTTCTCTTTGTACAACTTCTTGGGACATAATTGTGGGAAGGGGAATGGATTTCATGTTTTGTTGTGAGAAATGGGCGTGTGAATTGCCATAAAAAGGTCAATGGGTTCAAAAACTTGAGAAGTTGGAAGGATATGATTCCTTGTGGTCCATAGATTTGTGTGGTAGGTTTTACAAATGTTGATGACATGTTGTACAGAGAATTGATATGAAATGTAATTCAATTATTCTATTCTACTACAAAATTTCATAAGTTATTTATTTGTCTATGATCTCAATTAATTAGGTGCAAACTTGTACTTGTTTTTTTTTTTGATGACAATAGGTTCTTTCTATTACATTGGAACAAGGTTCACATTTGCACCTTCTACTCGTGCTAATTTCCTTGTGGAGGAAAATTCACATGTTTAACAAGAATCTCATTGCATATTATCCCTAAACTATTTTCATGTTATGAAATGCTAATAGGATATTAATTATTATTTAAATATTTCCCAACATTAAAAGATAATAACTTAAATGGTAGACTATGAACCTAAAATAATGCAGGCATTACATGTATGAAATTAACTTACTAAATAATCTAATACCATTGCTAATGGAAAATGGTTATCGTCCAAACATTTATAAAGACAATATATTCTTGAAATGGGATTAGAGATTTATTTTGACATAAAAAATGATATAACAATTTCTTAAATTTTTGACCTATTTTGCCCCTCCCTTCAAATTGTATTCGGAAAACATTTTGTCATGTAAAAATGTATTTTTTGTTTGCTACCTTGTACATGGGCTTTCCCATTCTTAAAAATGACTTTGTTTCTACTCCTACAAATGAGATTGTGAAAATTTGTGAAATTTTTTTTTGTATGAATTACATTGTAATTTTTATTTTTTTCAGAATGCCATCCATACAAATGGAAGAGCCCACCTATGAAATATTTTTGTAATGCCATCTATATAAATGGAAGAACCCATTCTATGGGGCAATAATTTTGACCATTTGTAAAGCTCCATTTAACAATTGAACTTTACCAACAATAATGTCTTGAAGGTGAGATATTTTCAAAATGCGAGCTTTCCCTTAGCTAATGCTTCAAGTAGTGAACTTTCCTTCTAAGAATGCCCCACTCCTTGGACTTTACCTTATTAAAAAAACTCCCCTTGGTTGTTATAATTCTTATGTGTATTTTAGATATGGAAATGAGTAAGGTAGATAGGCCACTAAATGAACCCTTAAGCTTTTGGAAAAAATGTGTTCACTTTCTTGTCACTTTCAATGAAAGAGGTTCCAAGGGTCTAGGTAACCTTTCACTTGGTGCCCCTATAGCCATTTACATATCTCTATTTGGGTTTGGAACAAGTAAGATACAATCTCTCAAAGTGCAAAGGTCAAAAAAATAGTCTAATATCTTGTGAGCACATGTCCTTCAATGTGCAATTGAAGTGCATCCTATACCTGGACATGCAATACTTCATACACAAACAATATTCTTCTTAATAATTAGCCTGTGTCATTTGCCCGAGTGTGAACACATTCTTTATTTTTCACATTTTCAGAATTGCAAATTTTTAAATTTGACAATGTGAACACATTGAGGGCTTAACTAATTTTTCCTTCCAAACCCAATTTTTGCAATTTGTTTGAGTTTCCAGCAACCAAATTCAGTCCAAAGAAAAAATCTTCCACACCTTAGCTCTGAAAATTATGAAATAAAACTTTATTCAATCTGACTAGCCAAGGGCTTTCCAACAACACCAAGAACACTCCCAAATTTCAATACAGTTTTCAGTTTTGATTTTATTTAATTTTCATCGAGAAAATAGTTCAATAATCAATAGCTTTCACACTGTAGCTCCAAATAATCTCAAACCAAGTTGATGCTTCCAAAAATATCCAGAGCATAGCATCAACAGTGTGGTTTGGGAGATCTCAATGTGACAAAACAAAACAAGGCATCACAAACACGCTGGCCATGCCAATAGATAAGATGTTGTACATCTACCTACTGTGTCCACACTCTGAACTCCAAAAAAATCCGTTTCAATCTAAACAGTCTAAACACTTTCACCAAAAAAACCAGTTCTAATAAGGTAAAACTTCCAAAAGTTGGATCGAATGCCATAGTCCCAGGGCCCAACAAACTACCTTGCTTCATAGATAGATGTGAACTTTACTCTAAACAATGATGTTGACAACAACATAAACACTTGTGCCTTTCAAAAAGTTTGTTGGCCTTGCGTACCAAGGCAAGAAGGATATTGTGTTTAGATTCATTATAGAGTATAGTAGCTTAAGGGATTTGGGCCCCTAGGTAGTAGGTCTATTTTTAAATGAGGATTTTTGAAAGATGAAATTTTGGCTTGTGTTGAAACTTGAGATTAGTTCTAGAGTGATAATATCTTGAGAAGGACTTTGGGTTTCTTTTAAAGGATTTTTTTGAGTTTCCATAATTCTTCTTTTGCCTTAAAATACTTTTTTAATGTAAATGGCAATGCCACTGTGTGACACACCCCTTTGTTTAGTTATGATAAACCTCATTTATGGCCTACCAAATGGTGAAAATGGCCAATAATCAATATTCTTTTATCGGGAGAAGTGTTTGATTCTTTTATTGGGAGAAGTGTGTGTTGGTTACTAAAACACAAAAACAGCATCTCTGAAGGAAAGGTTTAAAAAGCCCCCAACAACAAGTTTTAAGGACCAGTCGTTTGGTTCCAGAGTATCTATCACTCAAGGGACCATCTTCTGAATTATGTTTGCTCACTCAAGGGTGCTTGGTGATGGGTTGTTTCACCCTTGCGCACATGGGCATGAAAAATATGTGTTCCTGCAATTTGGTGAGAGCGGAAACAACTCCCTTTTTTATTTCTATGTGTATTTTGAGGGATCTCCCCCAGCAGAAGAACCCTGGGGCATTATGCCCAGGGAGCACCCCCAATTTTATATGTTCCCATGTTCCCGGGGAAATATTTCTTTTTTTTAATGAAACGAGAAAGAAGCGAGGAAATAAAAAGAGTGTTGTTAATGGAAAGGGGGTGTTCCAGTACTCATGCATTCTCCTGAGGTTTGGGAATATGCTTGAGCTCACACACTTGGGTGCCCCTCCCTCGGGAGGACACACTCCAACTGGGACCTCCCCTTCAGCAAAATGTGGAAGCATCTTAAAACGTGCAGCTAGTTTCGGACTGAGGTGATAAAAAGGAGGGAAGTGAAAAAAGGCGGGAGCTGGGCTAAAGGGGGTGTGGGTACTCCGAAGTCCCACCTCCCACCTCTCAATGTGGGTTCTAATAAAACCAATGGCCATTATTTAAGACCATTGGTTTGTCATTAGTGATAAGCCCAATTGTCATTCTTGTATTATTTTTCGTGATCATTTATGTGAGAAAATAAGCTATGCAATTCAAGTAGGCTTTGCCCTTTTCTATTGCCAATTTTCGATCAAAATGAAACAAAAGAAATAATCCTTAATATTCCATATATGTGGTGGTATTGCAATTGCCATCAAGACATAATCCGGTCAGTAACAATAGCCCTAAATTTTCAAACATTAAATTTAATAATGAAAATTCATACCTAGCCTACCATTATAATCCAATTGCCATTAGTGTTTTATTAAGGAATTTTTTTAATGTAGCCTAAGTGGCGATCACGCCATAAGAAGACATAGAAAAAATGGTTATCATCCTCAGGAAGATTCAGCCAGATCTGGCTATAAACCAAACCAGATATAAAGTACAAATTTTAAAATCCACCATCTGAAAACTAATTACAGAAATCTGGCAATTTTTACCAATTTTTTTTTCTCACTTTTGGCAATAAAAACCCTCCAAAATCAATGTATTTTCTAATTAAATTATTTTTTTATTTCACTTTTTTGTCGAAACTTCGCCAGTTAAAGAAAAAAAGGCTGATTGCCACGAAGACCAGTTTGGGTCATTAATGGAGGCCCAAAATTTTCACACAAAAGGTTTATTATATTAAAGGTATTCCCATATGTACTGTTGCAAAATTGCCAATTGCCCATTAATGTACTGATGCGATTGCCAATAAGACCATGGTTGGTCATGAATGAAGGGCTTTAATTTTCATACAAAAAGTTTAATAAAGGAAATTCTCATATGTACTGTGGCTAAATTGGCATTGGCCCATTGTGTACTGATGTAAATGCCATTAAAGGCCATTGGGTCATTAGTGAATGATAGACCCAATTTTCATACAAAAAGGTTAATGAAAACTAGCTATTCTCATTTTGCTCTAGCAAATTGCCATTAAGACCATTGGGTGATGGGTCAAGAATCATAGGCTCAAATTTGGGGGGGGTTGAAACTTGAAATTTGATAGGCCAATTTTAATACAAAAATCTAACACAGGAATTCTTATAAATATACTATTTGGAGTTTGGAACTCAATGCTCATTATTATGCTAAAAAGCGCTGCCACGAAATGAAAGGGACGTTATTTGGGCGCAAAAACAGCGGCGATACAAAAATTTAGGGTTTGGAGCAAGCGCTGCAAATCCTCCTGCTCTTTGTCGAGCTCTTTGATGGTGTCACATTGACAAAGAGGTGTCTTTCTTTGTGGCTGGCCCTTGTGACACGCAGAGCCCCGTTTGTCGTCGTCGTCTTCCTCGCGTTGGCTTCGGCCTGTAGACCAAGCTCTGGACGGAGGAGGAGGGTGGGTGTGAATAATGAGTACTGGCAGGGGGCGAGGAGGAGGAGGAGGAGGAGGAGGAGCAGCAGCAGCAGCAGCAGGGGGAGTAGGAGGAGGTAGAGTAGGACGGACCGGGATTGCCAGCAACAGTGGGGTGCAAATTCCGGCCAGTGCGTTGAAGGTTGTGCAAAGCTTGAAGGAGATTGTTAGGAACAGTGATGATGAGATTTATTCGATGCTCAAAATATGTAATATGGATTTGAATGAGACTGTGCAGCGGTTGCTCAATGACGGTATGTTTCTTTTCTGTCTGTCTACATTGCGGTTTGGATTTGATTTGGGTGTATATGTATTCAAGGATCTGGGTGCTTTGTATTGGAGATTGACTCACTTCCACACTCTCGGATTTGTTTTCATCTTTGGGTGTCCTCCGAAAGACGCGTTTTTGGTTTTTTTTCTTTCTTGTTTGCATTGGGCAGTGTGTGGTTGTCACCTCTCGCCGCGCTTGAATTGCACAATTATGTAGGTCAGTCTTGTGCAAGTGTGTGACGGTTATCCTATTTATTGCCTTTCTTTTCTGCGCTTCTTCAGTGTCTCATTGGACCTCCTCGTGTCTACATGTATTTTCTGTCTTTCAAAGCAGGCTCTCAGCTTTAAGTTTGTGCTGATAATTCTCGATATTGCATCTGCAGACAACTTCCATGAAGTTAAACGAAAGCGAGATAAGAGAAAAGAGGTGCTTCTGTCTCTCTGTCTCTGTGTGTGTCTGTATCTGTGTTTAGGTTTGCAGATGTCTCGCCAGTTGCATTCGTAAGTAATACTCTGTTTCTTGAAGGTTTTGGGTATAAGAGCCATTCATGTAGTAGTTGACCTATTTTGGAGATGGGTGGTTCATTACTCATATTTGTGGCGGTGCAGAGTGCAGCCCACAAGGATGCAGTGGAGTTTAAAGGAAGGCCAGGCAGCAGGGGGGACTCTACCAGGCCTGGTTGGTCTGGTATAGGCAGAGGAGCATCCCCTTTCTATCACCAATCACATGGTAAAGGCCTTCACACGATAAGCATGCTTAGCATCTTTTTAGCCTTGTTGCCTTATGTTGGTGAAACTTGGTGGTATGTCCTCATATGCCATTCTCAATGTCAGAGTGGTTGGTTAACCCCTGAAGCTTTTTGGTGACAGCTTTGGGTTTTACATTGGAATATTGTGATTTCTCAAGACTTGCATGAAGAATTTATAAGCAGAGTTTTGGTGTCCCATTATCCACTGATGCACTGTGAGACACTGTATTAACTTTGGCATTGCTAGAATATGTGTAGAATATGCAGGTGGTCGGGGCAAGCCGTTTGCTGCAAGGGAAATTGGCATTCATCCCGGTAAAAGGGTGCCCAGTGCAGTGCCTGCTCTCACTAATTTGGGTACACAGAATCTGGAATCAAGGTCTGCACCATCTCTTCCGAAGTGTGTCACACATTTTCAGATGTGACTGTGCATGAAAGTTGTTGATTTGCTTTCATCTTGTTGGGTGTACATTTTGGTGTGCTCAATTGTGTGGGGACTCCCGGCTGGATTGACATCCGCATTTTGTTGCAATGTTTATAGCTTTGGTTGATAAGAGATGTCAATGTTTTTGAACTTGTGGAGCAGCAGTGTCGTACCAGCATCATTACAAGCAGAGTCATCAATCAATGACAGATCAGAGGGCCTACCAAATGGACATTCCAGCTACGCACAGCCACCACCAGTCTCACAAGCAGCATGGGACAAAGGACATACAACAATGGCAGACATTCTGAAATCTGAAGCAACACTACCGCCCCAGCCTGTTGGAGTCCAGTCTCCAAGTCCTACTCTCAACTCAGGTCCAGCTCCAGAGACTGCTTCAGATCCTGCTCGTGGTTCTGCTTCTCCCCCTCGTCCTGCTACTGGCACCACACCAGTTCAGCAGCCTGTAGGCTACTCAGTTGAGATGCCATTGATGACTTTGGCACAGTCATCTGGATTTTACTCCTCTTCAACAGACTCGGTGCTTCATCCATTGCTGGATCCACATACCCAAGGTGCACAAGGTGGGTTCAAGCAAGGCATTGGAAAAGTTGGAGCTCAGCAGTCTACAGGAGACCAGCCTTTTAATTCCCTTACCATGGAGGTTAGTCCTGTTTCGACATCATTATCACAGGCATCAGTGACACCAACAGTTGTTGCCCAACCAGCTGCTGCATCAAGTAGTTTGGACACAGATGTTGAGGCAAAGGCGACCGGGCCTGCTTCCCTTTCTGTTTCTGTCCCTCCACAATTAACAGATGATGTTCCACATGATGAAGGTGCTATTTTCAAAGGTAGAAGTCCAGTTCGCCAAATTGGAGTTTCACAAGAAGATTCTTCACTGGTACCAAGTGGAAGCCAGTCAAATGGCAGGCCTTTACATCCTTCCCAGCAACTGCCTTTTGGTACTCAGAAAGGTAATCAACCGTGTTAAGCTGCATAAATCTCAACTCTTACTAGCAACTGCCCACCAGGGTTTGGTGTGATGTGCCATTCACAAGGTGAATTTTGGATGGATTTTGAGTCATCTATGATCAGATGCCATAAACTTGTGCATAACACATGGACTAGAATCCAGAATCCTGCCATTGATGTTTGGCTTAGTAGTGGTAGGGGCTTTTTAACCTCTGATTAGATATTGTGCTGAACTCGCAGCACCAACTGGAACTTGAGGGCCTGAGTGCTAAACTTATCATAAGTGGTGCAGATGTGCCTGCACCTGCAGAAGCTGTGCTGGAGATTGGTGAGGTTACATCAAAGCTGTATCTCTTCAGCATGGAGGAAAATGGGCCTGTTGTAATTCCCAACCATCTCAAGGTACCTGAAGCAGAGTACACACACTTGAGTTTTGGCAGTTTTGGTCCTGACTTTAAGGTTGGATCTGTGACAAGCTATCAATCGATGGAAACTCAACAGTCAGTAACAGTTGTGGAGAGCATTCCAGTGGATGCTCCTGTGGAGGAGCCAGACAAATATAGGTATAACCTATGGGTAGCCTTCCCTGCAGAAATTTCCAGGGTTTGACCATATTGGATATCAAATCTCTGTTCCAGAACTTGGTGGAGGTTTGTATAATTTGAATCTGAAAGGGATGTCATACCCTCCTATACCTTAAGACTGTTGATGTCCTTTCCAGACACCAGGCAGGTCTCTTTTGCCAGATAGCTGCAGTTTTAAATTCCTTGTGGCTCTCTTGTATGTGCTAGGTGGGTTGAAGCATCAAAAGCAGGCCAAAGTCTTAGTGATAAGCTATGTTGGTAACTCAATTATTCTCCTTAGAGAAGTCTGAAAAGATGGACTCATTGATGCAATGGCCTTTTGTTGTGTACAGTGTTGTGGCAAACATGTCCTCATCTGAAAGCTATGGTCATCAGCTACAACCAACCCCTTTGGAGAAACTGATTACACAGAATGAAGTCACTTCCATTAGTCTGCCAGCTCCAGTATCTCCAGTGACTCAAGCCCTCGAGCTTGCAAAAGCACAAAATATGGTGCAACGAGGTCCTCAATACCCTTATGTGCCAACTGTATCTAATTATCATGGGTTTAGCCTGATGCCTCAAATCTCTGGAGGCCAGCAGTATGCTTATGAGCCAACGGACTCACAGCCAGATGTCCCACATTTGCCAAGTTTGATGGTAAGCATCTGGCCTTGTGTCAAGTAAGTACAATCTCTCTACTTGTTCTTGATTTGAACCTGTACAAATTGTGAAGATGACTTTCATAGCTCAAAAAAATTGACCCAAATTGAGGTCATTCAATGGAATCCCAAAATTTTGAGCATGTTGTATCAATGTACTTGGTGTTGTTTTGCAGCCATACACAGATACTGTTATGAGCTACTATACTCCTGGTTTTCGACCATGGACAGATGGGGATAACCTATATCCCCCATATATCACATCTAATGCAACGAGCAAATTTAGTGGAAATTTGGACCTCATGAGCAGTGTACCAAGTGCTTTTCCACCTCAACAGGTAAGAGGAATGCTGATGTCTATCCTGGCATTAAGTGAGTCACTAATACTGATTACCACCTTTCCCAAACCTAAAACTGACAAAAATGGAGCTCTCTATGAAAACTTTTTGAGGTAACTTTCAGTAAGGATTTGAAAGTCAGAATGTAAGGATTTGAAAACATGTGCAGAAGGCAATGCCTCATTTAAAAAACTTGGAGACACTTGCAGAAATGAATTGAAGTACTGTTTCTAGATCGCAATTGTTGTTTTGATTGACATCTGTAGTCCCTGTGGATGGAGGTGGAGTGGAGTTTCTGGAGTGCTGGAACTGGTGCTGCCCTTGCTGCCTGTTTCTAATTTTTACTGATGGTTTTGGGAATGTATTTGGTTGCAGGGTGGCAATTCCTTGATATCATCCTTAGGGCCAAGTTTTGCACCCACTCAACCTTGCAGTAATTCTCAGATCACTTCAAGCACACCTCAACAGGCACTCCCTATACATGCATATGCAGCCCAGCCCACTCAAGGCCATTATGGAAACTTCTTGAGTTACCAGTATATGCAGCCAAACTACCCTTACATGCAGACTCCATATCAGCATAACTACGCTCCTAGCAACAGTGTGTACACACAGGCGCCCTCGGGATCCAATTACCCTCCAGCTGCTTCACCTGCATATCTTGCAGGTGGTGTTACACCAGTGAAGTATTCATGGCCACAGTACAAGACAAGCACTGCCTCAGGCAATTCTCCTCGCTCTGCCGCCACTGTGGGGTATCAAGGTTATAACAGCACACCATCAGGATATACTATCAACCCTAGTATGATAGGTGGTACATCTACTACATATGAAGATGTGGGTGCATCACAGTACAAAGATAATACTGTGTACATCCCTGGCCAGCAGGTGAGAAGCTTACTCCACTGTGGTTGAGGTAGGTCTAGTGCTTTTATATATGATGCTTGAGGTTAGAAAATAGTGCCATTGGCTGTTGTTCACAGGGAGGTCATATACCAGCTGGGCTTCCAAAGTGAATGTAGGATGTGATTGGGAGCTTGTATTGGTCTCCTTTCAACTTTCCAAGAACCTATTGCTGACTGTTCTTTTTATGTACAGTGCAAATGAGTTTGATTGTGGCTTTGTGAATGTAGGGAGCAAGTGTTTAAAGTTGGGTGGTTGGGTGTGTTGCAGGTAGAGGGTTCGACAGTCTGGATTCCAACACCTCCACCGCAGGACATGGGATTGACTGTAGGCATTCAAACAAACTCCTATTACAATCTTGCAGGCCAAGGCCACCACAACCCATATTCTCTTCCGCAACTATCTGCGCACACTCATATGCACCCTGGCACAGTGTATCCAACAAACCTCTACCACCCATCACAATTGGGGCCAGCTTCCAGTGTGCACCAAGTGTTGCAAAAGCCTCTGGCTATGGGTGGTGCAGTCAGCAGTGCTCCACAGGCTGGAGTATACCAGCAACCCAAAGGTTTGCCTCAGACACGGACCAACAACTACTAAGTTCAACATAACCTGGACTGACCTGACTACATTGGTGTCATGGCTGGTAATTGTTCCTCACAAGATGGTGGTATTTAGTACTCATGACTTAGGTGAAGATTGTACATAGAATTTTGATGAAAAATTGTGGGATGTTGATGGGCAAATGCAGTTACCAGCATATTCTAGACACAGGTGCTTGACTATGGTGGTGAATAGGCATGTGCTCCATCGCCATTGAATCATTTCTGACTGGTGCGCAAGCTCCTCAATGTTGTACCATCTTTTGTTTCGAATTTCCCACCAATAGTTTTGGCAGTTTGCAAAAGAAGAAAATTGGCCTTCACAAGTTAATTATCTAGTTTCTTTGGTGGCTTCTTTTTTTCCTCATGCCACCATACTGTATAGTCCTTTACCAAATTTTGGGTAGTTACATGTTTAAAACTTTTGTCATATCCTTATGTCATGGTCTTTGTTCCATGAAACAGAAGCGATGTGAGTGGGTGCTTTTCACCTGAGGTACTACAATTGTCTCTGTCACAACTACAGCAGTACAAAACCTCTGGAGTTAGGACTTTGCATGTTCTCTCTATGTCTTTCTAATGCAAAATGGACTTTGGCAAAATCAAAGTTTGACAAGGGAGTGACCATGTAACACAAGGAAAGCATTCCTATCTGCAATGTAATATGTGGTTAGTCAGGGAGTGTTCATGCAACTACTGATAGTCAGGACACATCTGTAGGTACAATTTGTTTGCATCTCTGGCTTTTTAGTCAGTACATACAATCAGTTTTGTTCTGTGCCAGAGTGGAGGATATCATAGAGGAAAAGCACTCTTGAAAACATGTCTAGTAGTTCTAAAACTGTCATCATAGACAAGAGTAGCTAGATTCTGAAAACATGTAAATGTTGCTGTGGGTCTCGTATTACAGAATCAGAGTCTGAGCATGTATCATTTGTTCTAGGTGTTGGTGTTTCATGCACTACACTTTTGAAATTATGAGATATTTTACTTCTGGTTAGTTAAAATATTTAATTGCATCTAATTTTCAGTGGTTATTGTGGAGGTGGCATGTACATGGAATGATGATCTTGTATCCCATGACCTAGTGCATGGTAGGGGAGGTGGCATTTGCATGGAATGTTCACGTACTATTAAGCAGTACGACAGGTCTGGGTGGTGGGTCATAAAGTTTGTAGCAATTTGTGTGGTGGGAAGTTTGGATATTTGAAAATCTAGTGGACAAGTTTCCACATGAAATCTAGTCTTCCTCAATTCATTAAATATGCTATGACCATTGATGACATTATAACTTTTCACACTTTCTCCTCAACTTGTGGCTAGTTACCTTGACTTTCTCAATATTCCTTCTGAACATGAGCAAAACTGACATTGTTGAAAAGTTAATGAGAAATGCAATGTCTGTTAAGTGAAATGGAGGTAGAGCCATTACAATCAATATCATCAATTTCTGGGAGTATTGGTGAAGACAGCAATGCACTTGCTGGACTATCTTACATGATCCAAGTGGAACATTTTATTCCAAAATGTGTTATGCTTCAAGGGGCACAGGTCTGTGCAGTCTGGGGCAAACGTGGGAACATTTGAATTGTGTATTCTTGCCATGCATAAGTGAGTCTTGAAGCAAAATGAAATATCAGTTGGCATCCCCCTCCTCACACCTTGGCCTCTTCTGAAAGACTCTCAGCAACAGCTTTGTGTGCGGAAAGTGATTTGAGAACAATTGAGATTGGTTGCATGCCATGCAGCCTGCCATCAAGTGACATGCAGAGGTTGGTTTTTTTGGATGTTGTAAATACAGAGTTAGGAGATGGAGGCGGCGAGAAATGTGAGCAGATGAAAAGCATTTGAGTTAAAAGGTCAGGAGAGGTTGGTGTGAAAGAAATAAGGAAGCAATTCAACAGTCAATTCTGGCTTTTCTAGATCTGAAAATTGTGTGGGAATTTATGAGTTTGTTATGATGTAATATCCAAGTCTACTGCTCTATAATTGCAAACACAGTTTAGCATGTTTCACAGTGCATGTTAGCTTTGCAAGTGAGCTGTGCCATTCAGATTTGAGCCTGCTATGTCCATATGAGGAAGTGAAGGAGATGTTGAGGTAAATTTCACATGGGAGTTCTGTTTTATGTGCTTACCTCATGCTAGATTATTTCCTTGTGGAAGAGACTACTTGTGGTCCCTGTAGATGGGCATTTCATAGAGACAACCAAAGCTTTGATGATTACCTAAGTTCACAAATTAACTTGCAATAGAAGAGAAAGGGACTGAAGGGAGATGTGTGCACAACACATGGATTGGGGGGATTTCTAAATGTCTTGCATTTGTGGGAGTTGAGGTTTGAAATGTGTTCTCTGAGTATATAGAGGGAAAGAGAGGGAACACACTGAGAAAGGCACACATATGATTGTAACTTAACAGAATTGTTGCAGCTCATGAAAGACTATTATCTTTTACAGTATCATTGCACAGGTATGGAATGCCCTGCTGACATACTACGAAATGTCTGAATTGTGAAACATGAGTTGGAGACAACAATCATGAAGAATTAGAATTCAATGTACAGCCCAAATTAGGGTAAGAAATACTTAAGCTGAAACAAACTTAAGCTTTCAAACTGAAAAATACCTCATATCAGCAGCAGCAGCAAGCAGTTAGCACCATTTCCCCAGATTTCTCCACTCTACTTATCTGGGTATCACATTCTAATCATACAAAAGATGAGGAGAAAATATGGTACCATCTCTTGTGCAGGGATCATGTAGTGATGGACTGACTGCAGCAGAAGATTAGGGGGAACTGAGAATAAATTAAGTTCGAGGATTACTGGAAGGCTGCAACAAAGGGAAGAAACATGATTATGATCAGGAGGAAATGTGAGCTTAAGAACACAACCCAGGTTTCACAAGAGACTTCAACAAAAGGAGGGGTTGAATGAGAGAGAGAGGAGAGAGAGAACTTAAGGGATAGGAGAGCTTCTGCTGCGGCGGAGTCTGCTGCCTGCTTTGAAATCTGGAGTAGGCCTAGGCAAGATCAATACAGCTGCAATTCCACCAGCAAGAGCAGCAGCACCGCCAAGCAAGAAAGCAGGCAAGTTCCCACCACCAAAAAGCTCATCCCAAGGTCCACTGCCCACGGAGACCAGCACTTGAGGGACCACAACGGCAAGGTTCAACACACCCATGGACAATCCTTGTCCTCCGCCTACTTTCTCTGTGAAAGTAGCCGTCAATGCGTAAGGGACACTGTATGTCACCGCAAGTGGAGCTCCCAGAACTGTGAAGATGACGAGAGAGCATACGGTCACGTAGAAAGGAGGTCCCATCCCCCAAGGATTGTGTCTCGCTGCTGCTGTCAAAAGGGCGGTGCCGGCAAAGCATGCAGCCATGATGGTGTTTGCTAAGCCCCACACGTAGCTGGACCCAAGTTTATTGCAAAGAGGCTCGATGACAAGGGAGGAGAGTCCCAACACGACAGAGTTGAGCATGAGACCGAGTGAGCCCATGTGAACTCCGTCGTAGTAAAGAGCTGTAATCCTTGGATCTGGGGACGATGGCTCACCTCGATAGACCTCACGTCCCATCCAATCCGTGTCGAAGAGAAGGAAGGGGAACCATGCTAGCCACGTGAGAGCTGTGACGGCCAGGATACACCACATGGGACGAGGAAGATCTCTCAAAGCTCCAAAGAGCTCCCAGAAGAGCGCCTCTCCTTCTTCTTCTTCATCCTCGTCGCTGTCTTCTTCTTCTGCCGCAGCAGGCTGACCATCTCCGCCACCAGATGCACTTCCTGCGGTTTTCGGAGCTTCAGGATCAACAGGCTTGTCGGGCATCAGAGGAGTAATGGAAGTAGTAACTCTGTACTTCGCGCTCTTCGTGATGGGGTTCCAGGGAACTTCACTTGCTGCGGTCACGCTCAGAATCGTCGTCAAGACGAGGAGAAGGACTCCCAAAAGGAACGCAGACTTCAAATTGGCACACGCAATGTCACATGCTTCCGTCCTCGTGAACCAGAAGATTCTATACCAGCTATCATACGCACCGGTGGCGAATCCCAGTACGTTTCCAATTGCCATGAAGAGGGAGAAAAACGCATTCGCTCTCCGAGTCCTTCTCTGGTCCTTACCTGTGAAATCCGCCAGCAAAGCTCTGCACGGACCTTGTAGAGTATTGTTCGCCAGGTCCAGCAACCAAAAACCCGCCACGAAAACCACGATAGCACGAGGTCTGGACCCCACTCTATCACCAAGCAAGTAGCCCAGATCGGCAGAGAACCCAATGACGAGCACCGCAATGACAACAAGTGCAGCTCCGCTTACAATAAACGGCCGTCGTCTTCCCCACTTGCCGGGAAACCGATCGCTGTAATGCCCAACAATCGGTTGCACGAACATTCCCGATATCGGACCACACAGCCATATGAAGCTCGCCCATGCATGCGGGATGCCAAGCTCCTGCACGTAAGGTGTCAACAACGAGAGCTGCAACGCCCATCCGAACTGCACTCCTGCAGCCACGCTAGCCACCCGTACAAGCGCCTTGACGGGGATCCGGTTCTTCCCTCTGTTCACTCTCCTCAAGCTCAACCCCCTCTCCATGTCTGGTACCAAAACGAAGCTCTCCGCACGCTCTACAACTCTACTTCACACTCCAGAAACCGAGAAATACTGTGGCGCGAGAAAGCCGGCCCGCAAGCGGCTGCATTCGCACCGATTCTTCTGGCTCGCGGCCGCTCCTCATTTGCTTTGCCAGCTCCGTCCCCACTGTCACAACAACGCACACGTGGCCATTGTTCCGGCGCCGAACTCCTGGAACAACGTTCACGTGGCATCCCGCGGTCCACCTTACACGTTGCGGTCCACGACTCGTCAAGCCTTGGGTGATTGACACGTGCTCTAAAATGCATTGGGTGCTCGATGGCATCTATTGCCATTTGTTTGATGGAATAGCCTTTTGTAGCTTCGGCCCTCCAGAGCAGCGTTCTTTTTTGGGGTAAAATTTCGCCAAATTTCGACCTGAAAAATATGATTTGGACCTAGACAAAGGATTTTTCATAGAAAAAATGACTTAGATTCGCCAGATTTTGAAGGAAAAAAATCCAAATCACCAGATTTTTATAATAAGTTTCAGTAGGTAGCCACGAATATGAAAGGACTCTGGTTTTTGTCTACTTTCATATCTAGTATGTAGCCAAATCTGGCCAAATCATCCTATGGATGAGTGCCACTTCAGCTACATCCCAAAATTGAAAAACAAAAAAACTCTGCTCTGGAGTTCCTATCGTTTATATAGGAGAAGGGCCGTTCTTGAGGCCATTCAGTAGGGATGGGAGCACGAGTTCCCAGGCACAGAGAAATGTTGAACGGCTGAATGGAGCCGGCCCTTCTCCCTATGTATAGGAGAAGGGCCTGTTTGAGGCCATTACAACCTGAGATCTGAGAAGATAGTGTAACGTTTAACCAAGTACAACCTGGCACAGACCTTTTGTCGAGAAAGTATTACTTTTTCCTGTTAGAAAACTGGAACTTGGAACCCTGTAGAGCATCCCCACCGGTGCGCAGTATGTGACCCTGCAAATCCATTTCTCACATCCAAGTTTAGTTATTTCCTTTTTTGCAACCTCACCCATAAAACTTAGACACTGGCTGCAAATAGTTGGGAACTACTACTAGCAAACCACCTGGACCAATTATTACGATTGGCCCATCAAAAACAGGGAGAAGCAGTCAGATCCTATTTATTACACTCTTCTCAAGCAGGTGCAATGCTGCACACTTTACCAGCCTTAACAAACTGAGCAAATATGAAGGAGAACAACCATTTTCCTGAGCGAAACCGGCATATGTTGACTTTTCTTCATCCGGTTTTACTGTGCAGGGGCACATACTGAGCACCGGTGGGGACGCTCTAAAATGGATGGAAAGCAGTAACGTTCTAGATAAGTTTTGGATTCTAGCATTCAGATCACTCTGAACCTAAGCTTTGGGGCATTTTGGGAAATTATGTCTTCAGAATGATGTGAAAAGTGAAGCTTGATGTTTGATTCTTATTTGTGAGGATCATGTAAGGACATGTAAGCCTCATCTTTGATTCTGACTTACTTGACTTACTTGAGGAATTTGAAAAAAAAAGCCCTGAGTAGGGTACACTACAGATCAAACATTTGTAAGGATCCCCTTTGTAAATTAGCATTAAATGGGGACTGTTGAGGTGGGCTGTAACATTTGTACAAAAGCACTTGTACAAGTGGCGACATAAAAAGTTCTTACTGTTACAAGCGATGACCTAAGAAGTGCCCAGGTCTAGATATGACTAATTTAATTTTAAATTAAAGAAACGGAAAAAATTCCCTAAAATTAATATTTAATTTTTTTTTTTTTTGGTCAAGTTGCCAAATTACACCACAAAGAAAAATAAAATTGATAGTAATACCTAACATATTTAGGCACTTATTAATTATTTCTTTAAGTTGTTGAAAATTTTGAAAAATACTTGCTTACCATGCCAAAAATATGTTAGAAACTTTGAGGCACACTAGCTTCATTATTTAGTATAATATAGTTATTCATAAAGTCACCTTGTCTGCGGGCTTCCTTTCATTCCTAAACTCTTCTTTTAGCGGTATTTGCAAAGTTTCGAAATTTTATTAAATTTGGATATGAAGTGAAACTCATCATTTAATGCACAAGGTTCAAGATTAATTACAGTACATGTATATGTAAGAAACTCATCATTTAATGCACAAGGTTCAAGATTAATTATAGTACATGTATATGTAGGAGCAACGAAAAATATATGGGCACAAAAATCCAATAAAGGATTAATGACCAAATCCAATAAAAGATTGATGGTTGGAACCATCACAAGGGAGTCAAAAAGGGCAGGCCAAAGAAAGGCCAAAAGATGTTCAATTCGTAAGAACCAAAAAAAAGGGGAAAAACTAATCCCTCTTGTGGTAGGAAACTATTTCACCCATGGTCCTTCTAATTTCGCCTACATGTAAATCATGAGATCTAATAGTATTGGAAGGTTTAAATAAGCATGACCCATCAACGTAATTTTCCTTTTTATAGCAAAGGCTAAGGCATGTTGAAGAATAATACTAACATGTTACCTAAAAAAATAGATGCAAAAAGACAAGGATAAATGACCTCCCAATCATCTATCATGAAAAAGACAAACACAATCTTTAATGAAATGATCCATAACACGCTTAGGTGCAATATGCATGTCCATGACCATCGGAATAAAGTGGTGCCTTTCATGAAGCCTTCTATATTTGTGGATCTTAACAATGGTGCTAAATTTTGCAGTTGCATTTGCTAATTGACTAATGCCACTCGAATCCACCATCTTCCATGTCAGGTCAATAACCATCACATTGGTGACAAAGACTTGGTCTTTTCGGGTCATGTAGAGATTAGCTCGTAATGAAATTCTTGATGTAAGGGCATACCATTGTTCTTTCCATACAACGTGCCCATTTTCTTGAGCAAGGGTGTACATGACATTTCGAATGTCGTCATGTGTGGCTATTCGTTGACCTTCAAATGGACAATGAACTAAGTGCATGCTAAATGCGTCCAACCTGTGTTCACATTCACATGTGAGAAGACTAGATGTCAAAGGTTGAATCAAACCGAGACAAAAATGTAACGCTGAAGTGAAAGTAAAGCTGAGGTTAAGTATATGATACTAGCTTTTGGCCGACTTGTCCTTGATTTAGTTTTTTTGACCAATCTAATTCAAAAAACTACATTTTGCAAATGTTTCTAAATTCTCATTTAAGGGGTCTTGTAGTGACTGGTTCCAAAAGTGGACAACATTTTTAGAACATGTCATTTTGTGTGATATTCATGTTCCTATTAATAGTGAAGGGTGTTCCCACTATTGAACTTGGGAACAAATTTTCCCAAAGAAAAAGTATAAACACACCTTCCCCTCCTCTTTTTAACATATTAAGATATAATGCATTTTTTCTTTTGTAATCTTGGGATGTTTATAAATGGTTAAAATGTGTATATCTTGTAAATCCAAAACATACTCCACCAACTTGTTGCAAATTGGGGTCAAGAGGCAAAGTGCTACCATGATATCAATTAATGTACCTCATAAACAAAGTGAAATCTCCAACCAATCATTGGTAACTAAGGAAAATATTCCACTTATACCTACAACATAAGCAAAAAAATATCAAGATTAAATAAAACTTCTAGAGGACAATAGCAAACCATATGGACAATTGAATCCTTGAAAAAAATAATGAATGCAGTGGAAAGAGGGCAAGCTTCTTTGAGGAAAGTAAGCAAGCATTAGGGCATACATGTAACATCCTTTTCAACCTTTTCAAATGGTTTGAAAGGGAATACAACATCAAGGAAACAAGCCTAGCCACAAGGTGTGCTCATAGATGAAGAAGATATCAATATCACCAACTATTTTTTCACATCTTAGATATAAACAATAACAATTTTGATGGAATAATTGATGACACTAACCAATGGCATGAAGACGGGGTTGCCATACAATCATTGAACATAGTAGTTACAATTAAAAATGTTGGAATATGGGTTGATGTTAATGTCTGGGAGTAACCAAACTTTATATACTATGGGAAAATGCCACACAAAAAAAAGTCCAACATTTCAATTATCTATGTTTTAATAATTGATGTAGTAGATTGACTTATTCAAGAATTCCAATGTTGCCAAAATTTTGCAAATGCAACCTAAATCACCTTGTTTCTCGCAAATTTGTTGTCCCTGTTATGTTTACTTGTAAGGAAGACAAGGGGTACAAAATCATTAGTAGATTATAAGTAATCACATATAATCATATTTAAAGAGTATGCAAATATTTTACAAAATAAAACCATGGACAAAGAAATTATTAAAAAATTAAAGAACAATAAAAGAACTAAACATATTGCTTATTCCCTTACCATAAATGAGAAAACGATTCAAAGATTAGTTAATAAGCATGCAAGAACAAATTTCAATCTACCAATATGAAAGGTAAGGAATAAGTTTCATTAGGAGTTTGTAATAGGTTTGTGAAGGCAATTTTTTTTGTATAGAGATGTAAACCTTGGTTTTACATTAGAAAATGAAAAAATGGCTAGGGTGGGGGCAAAGATGACAATGCAAACAAAGAGAAATGTTGTTGTAGATTTGCAACATACCATTAAGTAATTTAGTTATATAGGCTAAGGTAGGCCATTTACATGCCTATGATAAATTACTAGTTGGTTAACTAGTTATTTACCTAAAACACATTAATGAATGTGTAATTACATAGTTCAATATTAATTATTAAAAAAAATTGTAAAGGGGGAGGTCAGATCCAAAAATGAACATCATTAGGGACAAGGGTTTCAATTTCGAGTTTTGAGAGAAGATGAATATGATGATCAAGATGAATAAGACAAAGATGAGGTGTGAAGTTCTATAGGGATAGATCAAAAGGGGGCTTAAGGTCCTGCAAGGAGCAAGACGAAAGAAAAATGGACAAAAAAAAAGTCAAACAAACAAGGAACATTAAAATATCAAAAGAATCCCAAAGATGGAGTTTAAGAATGTGCAAGATGTAACTAAAGATTAACATGAAAAAGGAGGGGTGTGAGGTAAGTAGATGAAGGAAAAGATTGAACTAACAAAAAGAAAACATACGTAGCCAAATTTAATGATGATGAATATTAGAACACTAAAAGAAACTAAGTGAAGGATTTCAAAAGCTTGATTAGAAAACTTATCGTATCAACATTCACAAGGGGATAATTTTAGTGAAAGAAGGAAGAGGATGACCTGACAAATACAACATTGAAGGAACTAAGTTTAAATTGTGATGAACTCTGACATCTTGTAAGCAAGCATGAACATTTGCAACCAATGAACGTGCTTGCACACCAAAGATGGAAGGATTAAATTAGGAAGCTTAGTAAATTGTTGTTGGTGCAAATGTAAGAGCACCAAACCTAGAACCCTTGGGGGTTTTAATTTGGTGCCACTTAGAATTTAGAATTACACAAAGAAGGGTTTGTGTATGATCATCGATTTTTCAACCTTTTTTGAGCATTATTCATGTAGGCTGATTTTGTAAAATGAACATTTTGGCATAAATTTTGCAACAAATTTTCTTTCATCCAATTTTTGAACATCGATAGTTCTTTCATAAGTTGAAATGTGTGTGGTCATCAGGATGACACATGTTTGTTTAAAATGTTTTTAAAAAAGAAGCTAGTGGACCCCTTCTCCTTTGGGATGGCATAACTTTTGTCGCGTCTCAACCAAATGGCTTGATTCAAATGCCTGTGGGTGCACCCAGAGAAAGGGAACAACTTATCTTTACATCCCCATGATCCAAAAGAATGACCCCACACCTTTCTTCTTTGGTGCCTTCTGTGTTCAGGTACTGACCTATGTACCCTAGTTGAAGATGCCTTTCAAGTTCAGAATTTTTTTATTAATAGTGAGCCGCTTTCATCATCCCATCACAAAAAAAAGATTCTGAAACTTTGAAGACTCCCTCATTATAGAAGTATTCAATCTAAACATAGAAACACAAAAGTTCCAATATAACCTTTAGGTTTCCAAAACTTTTAACACTGAGCAGCTCAGATTTTCAAAACTTTGACGCTTGAGACAGTGAGTTTCTTGAAAAATTGACAATTAAAAAAAATAAAAATTGCCAGTGAATCCAGTTAGGTAGTACAATATGCATCACTCAAGGGCTAGAGTGACAGCTAGAAGTGGCCATTGAACTTTCAGCCTGTATCATATTATAAGTATTATATTATTAAGGTATGGAGTTGGAGATTATGTCATTTTGTTGATCAAATTATATGACATAATCTTCCAGTTACAATCATGATAGTGGTGCCAAAATGTCTATTGAATTCATTTGAAATTGTTGAATCCGCTACCCCAAGGGCACAGTGAACCAACACCCACCAGCGCCACCATGAAGGATGGATGGTAAGTGGTCAGGAAACAGTTTTCCATTGGGTTCCGGTTGCCTAGCTCATCATGGTGCTTAGCTCAGTGCTGTTTTTTTATTACCTGCCTACTAACAGCCCACAAGTGGGTCGTTAGTTAGTAGGTAGTAAAAGCAGCCCTTACATAAGTATAAACCATCTACTTACCTAGTTGTTACCTATTTTCCTACCTATCTAACTATATATGAGACTTATTTCTTACGGAATTGGTTAAATCAAATATTAACTCAGTTGAGGTTCATGTGGAACTGCGTAATAATGGGCATCCAGTGGATGGTGTGCTGGTGGGTGCTGGTTCACTGGGGCCCTATCCCAGTCCCTAACATAGTTGAATGGTTTCACCCTTGCCCATTTGACAGGATGTAGAAGGCTGACCTAAGTTTTCTTTTATGTTCGTAGTTAGAGCAACTCCATTCGTGTACCTGTACAACAAATTTTGGATGAAGAAAAGTCACACATGCGGGTTTGGCTCAGCAAAATGCTTTTGGTCCACCATTTTTGCAGAGGATGCTGATGCTCACAAAAGGCGCAACAAAACCTAACACCTGCTGTTGCAGGGCTAGATGGATTGATTGGTCCAGGTGAGTTTCTTTAGTAGTCTCCTACTTTTGTCAGTCCTCGTAGTTTCAATTTTATTGGTGAGGTTGGGAAAACATCAATCACCAATCTTGGATGTGAGAAATACAGTGGCAAGACCACATACGCACTGAGCATGGGTGGAGCTGCTCTTTACCTCACATTGTTCCTCCTTGCTACAGGCATCTTACAAAAACTATGGTGTGATTCTAGGTTGACAAATTCAAATTAGGTCAGTCATTTTCCTTAGGAAGGGCAGGTCAGCTGGGGGATTATATTGTGTAGGAAGCCCAAAAGGGAGGGGGGGAAGAGGGGCGCTTACCGGTGATAAATTTTGATTGGTCTGAACCTTGAAATAAGGGTGTGTGAGGCAAGAGTCAAGCTCAAGCCCGAACTTGATAAAGCTCTTACCCATTGGCTTTATGCAGTGAAAAAATCAATGCAACCTTCAGAGATGGGGGCAGGGAGAGATTAGGGCTCTATATATTTCATAAAGCCTGTTGTGAAAACAAAACACCTGCTCATGGGGTAGAGGAATAATTGTGCACTATAACATGCGCCCTCATGCACCCTCCATTTACACCACAATTCTTTGAAGGGGTCTTTTTGTTTTTTTTTTTT
>Ga0116227_10002305_pt1 | contig 43484 bp, 31 predicted proteins | sample S1TSphgellanicum_FD_89693 | JGI IMG/M metagenome (GOLD analysis project Ga0116227, IMG submission 89693) | Host-associated microbial communities from peat moss isolated from Minnesota, USA - S1T2_Fb - Sphagnum magellanicum MG | ecosystem: Host-associated > Plants > Peat moss > Unclassified... | reverse complement strand
TTCCCTCCGGGCTGACCAATATCCTGGTGTGGACGGTGGACGGCGATCTGCTTGTACAACTCTTTTGGGCACTGTTTTACTATCGCCTCCGCGTGCTCTACGACGCACTTTGTGTCTCCGGCGCTCCCGAGATCGCCCGCGGCGCGTCCACGGCACTCGTGTGGCGCCACGCGGTGTCTCTGCTCTTTCGCCGGACACGGCCGACGTCGGGCGACCATTCGAATCGCGGGTTTTGTACGTCGATTTCGGCAAGGGCGCCGGCGGAGACCGCGGCGGCGGAGAGCGCCGTCGTGTCGTCGCATGCGAAACCACTTGGGTTGTTTTGCGACGAGCCCCATGTCGTCTGTTATCTGGTGGGAACACGCGGACGCGGAGCGAGCGCATCCACGGACTCGACCTGCATCGTCGACATGAACGAGTATTGTTCCGCGATGGTCAATAGCCGAAAAGCGCCCGGTCTCGTCGGGTTTTGTCAGTTGATGGACATGTCGGACTACCTCGAAAAGGCAAACATTTCGCCGTTCATCGGGACCTCCGCGCTCTGGACAGAAATGGGCCACATCTCACGGGACGACCAGCACCTCGAATGGTTTGCGCAATTTGATGGGGACGACGACGAGACCGTGAACAGCATCCGCCGCTACGTGGAGTGTGTGTGGAGGGGGTCACAGCGCCAAGGATCAAAAATGACAACGCGGATTCGAAAGGCCCTCGATGGACTCAAAATGAGTTCGAAGCTCGCCGCGCAATACAAGAAAATCGCAGTCGCTCTTTCCGATTGGCGATGTGCGGCACAAGGAGAAACGCGCGCCGATGATCGGCGCCGGCGTGCGAGTGCACGAGCGCCGTCGCCATCGCGTCCGCCGACCCCTCCCTCCTCGGATGCGGCGACGACGAGGGCGGCGACGGCGACCGTACGTGAGGAGGAGGATCCGGATGCAGATGCCATCACTCTCAACGCCGTCGCCGCGGATGGTTCTCAGGAAACACAGCCCCCATGAGCCAACTTGGCACCTGCACACATGTTCGCTTTCGATGACTCGCTTTTTTTTTACATCTCTCTTCTTCGTTGAAAGACGCGCGCGCGTGCGCGTGCGCTGACTGGACCTCACATGCGACACGGATGGATGTGCACAGCAACAGAAGCGATATCCGACAGACCACGTTCCGCCGGTGAATGTCAAGCGCCTCCGTGCCGCCGCCAAAGGCGATTGCATCGTCGTCAGTGTGTTCGAATGAAGTTCATGCGATGACCTCCGAGATGGCGACTCTCTCCATGAGTGTACCCACACCGGAACACGCACCGTCGGCCGCTGATTTCAAGCACGTCCCCTATGACGTTCGAAAGCAACTCGTCCGCCTCGCGTGGAACGACGCATGCAAACACCCCACGGCGCTCCGGGTCAAACAGGTTGATGGACGCATCGCGGTTGTTGCCCGGGCCGAGACGTATGTGCGTTTGTTCCATACGAGGTTCCAGATCTACCACCGAACGGCAACGTCGATGGGAATCCACCCATAAGCGCTCTCCGTTGCGCACACGGCTTTCTCGACTTTATTTTTTTTTCTTGCGTGTCGTCGCACCGTTCGGAGTGCACACACTTGATCGTTTCGAATAAATGCACACTTCTACCTGGACGGCCGCGGCCTGCACGCGTTTCATTTCCAAGTTCACACACGAGACTCTCCGCGTTCTCTCTTCTCGACATGCCGTCCAAACGACCGGCCCCCTCAGGCGCAATGCGCCATCGTCGGGTTCTTCGCGACAACATCGCGGGAATCACGAAGCCGGCGATTCGCCGTCTCGCGCGCCGTGGCGGCGTCAAGCGCATATCGGGTCTCGTCTACGAGGAGACGCGCGGCGTACTCAAGGTGTTCCTCGAGAACGTCATTAAAGACGCCGTGGTGTACACGGAACACGCACGACGACGGACGGTGACCGCATTGGACGTCGTCTATGCGCTCAAACGCCAGGGCCGCACGCTTTACGGCTTTGGTGGCTAAGTGCAATTACGCGCCGCGCGGCTCCCTCTCTCACAGCAGACGACGGGCATCGTGTTCTTTCTTCTCGTTGTCTTGATTTTGATAAACCGCGCGGTTTCACACTGTTCGGCTCTCGCGCGCCTACCTGCCTGACGACGAATTGCGGATGTAGCGCGCCGAGAGGTCATGCACCTCGGGTGGATTCCCTCTTGGTTTTGTTACCAGTATTGGTCGATTGTCTGGCGCGTGTCTGCCTGTGGAGAAGAGCCCGCCGCGTTCGAGGAACTGCTGGTCGTCTCGAGTGCCCTCTTGGTGTTTGCGAGATGGATATCCGCCGTTGGGAAAGAACGAGTCCTCGAAGCGTGTATTTTATTGGTTCAGTGCGGCCACGTGTTGGCGTCGAGCTTCCAAACTACCGGGTGTCTCTCGTCCGAAGAATCGAAAATGTGGATGCAAAGCACGCCGTTCCGTTGGGGGATCTTTTGGTATGTCCTCGGTTCGTTGCCGCATTTCGTCCCCGCGCTCATGAATCAGATGCGCACGCGTCTTCCTCCGATTGCACACCAGGATGACCCGTCGAGCCCAATTGTCTTCATCCCATCGCCCGCGAGCACCGACGCTCCCGACGCTCCCGAAGAAGATGCGACCGCTGCTGAACTACCCGCACTGCCGCATTTTTTTTGATTGAATCGCGCGTATCGGTTCTTGGCCGAATGTCGGTTTGTCCCTGTGCGTGCGCAGACGGCGACGGATGCGTCGTCTGACCTTTGGACGGCGTCGTGTGCAAGAGGGGCCACGGAGTCGATGGGCACGATATCGACGAAATCATCGCCTCCGAAGCGTAAGCGGCGCGACTTTGATTACGTCGTCCATTTGGATTGGCAATCGCGCCTCGGCCGACGAACCGCGCGGGTGGACACACGTCGTGAGCATTCTCCCGGAGACAACCCCGTTTCCCGAGTATGAGGACCGCGTTGAACATCTGTGCATTCGTTCCAATGATGATCCGCGATGCGTGATTGGGAATGTGTTCGATCGCGTCGCGGATTGGATCCGCGATGCACTGACGACGCCCCGGCCGAAAGTTCTCGTTCACTGTGGAATGGGAGTGAGTCGCTCGGCGACGCTCGTGATCGCGTATTTGATCCGCGAGCGCCGCGTTTCATTCAAAAAGGCACTGGACCTCGTCATCGCAAAGCGCTCATGTGTGTGGCCCAATTTTGGCTTTCAGATACGCCTGTTGCGCTATGAGGACTGCTGTCGAGGGGGGTTGGCATTTCCCCACGAAGAAGGCAAATCCGGTTCGTGGGGAAGCACCAAGGTGACCGTCACGCGCGACACGCGAGCCGCGACAACTCCACCGTCCGCATCCGCGAACACAAAACGGTGAGACGACCGCCCGACGTCGAGCACGCGCGCGTCAAGGCGGCAAGTTGGCCGTCCCTCTTCACTGCGCGGCATCCGTGCGCCAGTGGACAACGGGGGTCGCCTTGAATCCGGCGACGCTCGACTCTCTCACGTCCAACTTTTCGTCTCTTGTTCGTTCAGATTGATCGAAACGAACTCTCAATTTACCTGTCGCTCATTCGGATCCTCATCGTTGCTTGTAGAGAAATCGGAAATGAAGGGGTGTATGGTCGTGGCCAAATGGAAGCGGATCGCAGTGCAAGACATGATCCGCGCGGTCATGGCGAAACTTCGAGAGGATGCGTCGTCGTCATCGGACTGGTGGTGCATTGGCCTCGTCGTGTATCTCTGCCGACGACGCGACCACGCACAGTACGCCATCACCACCTGCCGCGGAAACGAAGCGTCTCTGATCGTCAGCGACATGATCGGCGAAATTCGCGCACGTCTGCCGTCTCACCACAAAAAGACGTTTGTGGGCATGCGGCTGGCCGTGTGTCGCTACCACGCGGCACGTCCCGACCCCGAACTCGTCGTGTACATGAAGTCTGTTCTGACGGGCCGGCTTTCTGATTCGTCGTCATCGTCTCTCTGTCCTGCGTCATAACGCGCGTCCGCACAACGGCGGATTGACGTCTTGGACATCTTTTCAGTGGGCACATTTTTGTTGTCATCCAATCCACGGCGTGCTGTTCCTCACGTCTCTCGCACAGAGCCAAAATGGGATGGAAGTGGCACGTAGGTGGCATCTTGCTCGCGATCGTCGCTGCGCTCGAGCTCCATGACCGCCCGGCACTCGCCATCATCGATCAATGCACCCTCGAGGACAACAGGGCTGTTCTCTTGATGTGGTATCGAGATCCGGATGGGTGTGTGAACGGCGCGTGTTTCCGTTATCTATTCTTCGTCAACGGGATTCTTTGCGATAACAAACCTGCGCTCATTTCCAACCAGTTTCCTCTGGCGCGTGTGCACTTGCGTTCATTCGTCGACTCTCTCGGTGCTCACGCTGCGCTGTTCACGTCTGTACGGATATAGAAAACGTCGTCGCACGCGAAATGGCACACGCGTTTGCGTCGTGGATGACAGGAACGACAACCGCCGTCTCTCCCGTTGGTCCGGTGATCGTCGGCACAGAGACGGCGACGACGATGTCCGAGAGCCGGACAGCCCTCCTCGCGCTTCTGGCAACTCCAATCCCCTCGCTGTTGTCGCGCGGTCTACCGAGCGCGCCTGCGCCGGCCACAGCTGCCGGAACGGGGTCTCCCAATTCCCCTCCCGTGGAGTCGGCGGCTTCGCCGAGTGGAGGCGCTCGGATTGACGATCTCTGTACACTCGTGTTCCGGCACAAGGGAACGCGACTTGGTCAACTCGCGGTGCACGTGGCGACGGAATCGGTTGCCGCAATCAAACTGCGCATTCTCCACGAGATCCCGTCGATGAAAGAGAACGCGGCGCGCACGTTTCGTCTGCTGAACTGCGGACGTGTCGTGGAAGACGTCGCGATCCCCTTCCCCGGCACCGGACGCACCGTCTCGACCGTGCTGTCTCCGGACGCTGACCGGCTGCTCTGGCACAATCGTTCTCTCGAGATCGAGTTTGCGTGCGAGAAGTCGTCATCGTCATACGAGCGATGACAGTGAAACGCAGATGTGAGCCTATGAGCCGTTTGATGCATGTGTCCATTTTCTTCTCTCCACTGGGAGGATCGTCTCCTGCGTCCGCACGCGTTCGTTCTCACCTCGCTTGGAATGTCTCGCTGTCCAGTGGTTCCACTCGCGACCCCTCTCGGCCACCGACCACGCGGGATGGCGCGCTCGATCGGTGGATGGGTTTCCATTGTCGCAGTCAGTTTGGCGGCGATCGCACTCGCCGCCCGAACCGCGACTGCGGGAACCGTGCCGGCGTTTTGTCCTTCCGGTGGCGCGTTTTTTCAAGGCCCCTCGTCGTCGGGCACAACATCCGGGTCGTCGCTCGTCTCGATCAATGCACCGACGTGGATCATGAACGGGTGGTTCCGATTCGCACCGGTCTACACGCCTGCGATATTCGTGGTGTTCTCCGTCTCAAGCGAGACGGGATATTTCTTCGAGTTGGTGTACTCGGCCGGTTCAAGTCAGATTTACGGTGTTGACAATGGGAATTTCCTCGCGGCCACCTATGCGACGGATCCGTGGCCGGCATGGACAATGGCAACACTCGCATGGGCACCCTCGGCACGATTACTCGGCGTCTATGTCAACGGCGTTCTTGTCGTATCTCATTCGACGTCGAATGTCGTGACGGCCTCAGTCATTTCGTTCGGATCGGCCGTGTTTACGAACTTCGGCCACACCGGACTTCAAGTTGCCGCGTTTCGGTTTATCTCGCTCAACGATCCATTGTCGCTCTACACCCCCGACCCGGACTTTCTCGCCCAATGGAGAAATGAAACGGCGGCGTTTTCTGCCTATGCCCCGCCGTCTGGCATTTCCATCATCAACAACACGTTGATCGCATTCAATGGAACCGGGACGACGGTGACGGATGCCTCGTTTGGGTCCGTTTCCGAATTGACATTCGCGCCCTGTCTGTGTACGAACGCGACTTGCCAAAACGGCGGCGCGTGTTTAGATCTCTATCCAACGACGACGTGCAACTGTACGTCCAATTGGGAAGGTGCGTCCTGTCAAACGTGTCCCGCAGGCTACAGTGGGTCGAACTGTCAAACCAACATCAACGAGTGTGCCTCTGCGCCCTGTGTCAATGGCGCAACCTGTCTCGACCAAGTGAATGGGTTCGCATGCACCTGTCCGGCAGGGTTTTCCGGGGCCATGTGTCAAACGAATATCAATGAATGCGCGTCGTTTCCCTGTGCAAATGGCGGGACGTGCACTGACGGGATCAATCAGTTTACGTGTTCGTGTCCAGCCGGACTCGTGAGCACTGATTTGCAGTGTGGAACAGGACGTCTCCCGTTTTTCTGTTCAAAGGCCGGAGGCGCTGCATTTGGGTCGCCCGGATACGCGACGACAAGTGGGTCGACCGCGGGCGTCGTCTATTCGTCCGGATCGTGGCTTGTCAACGTTTGGTACCGCATCCCACCGGGTGATCTTACCCCGCCATCATTCGCACGCGTCACACTCGTTCAAGTTCTCTCTGGCTCTCAATTCGCGGCCGAAGTCGATGTATTTCTGAACTATGAGGGGGGAGCGTGGTACGAACTATTTAGCGCGAACGGAAATGGAAATGAACAAAGTTCGTGGACAAATCCCTATCCGGCGTGGACGATGATCACCGTCGGATATTCAACGACACAGGCGCGGGTTGTGTTGTATGTCAATGGCGCTGCCTTGATTGGCGGGGGAATGGGCGGTGCGTGGCCGATTTCAGGCGTTGCGTTTGGAACCACCTATGGAGGCGCGGCCGCGCCCGGAGGGATGCAACTCGCCTCGGCGCGCGTCGTCCAACTCGCGGAGAGGGGGGCCATCTACTATCTCGAATCGGGATTCGCGGCGGAATACCAAAACGCGACGAGTGCGTTTTTGTACTATACGCCCCCCGCGAATGTCACACTTGTGTCGACGACGACGATCGCGTTCTCGGGGTCAGGCTCCTCCGTGACGGACCCGATGCTCGGACCCTCGACGTCTGGAATTGTGTACGCGCCATGCGAATGCACGACCTTTCTCTGCTCGAATGGAGGGACGTGCGACGACAACTATCCCTACGCGAGTTCGTGTACGTGCGCGGAAAATTGGCAGGGACAGACGTGTACGATCTGTCCCGCCGGATTCAGTGGCGCGAACTGTCAGACGGATATCAACGAATGCGCGTCGGCGCCGTGTCAGAACGGTGGGACCTGTATCGACGGGGTCAATGGGTTTTCATGTCAATGCACCTCGCAATACAGCGGAACGTCCTGTCAATCGATCATCCCCGCCTGCCAACTCACCAACCCCTGCCTCAATGGCGCGACATGCGTCGATGGAGGAGGTCTGGTCGTGACCAATTGCACATGTGTTCCCGGATACACCGGGGCGGTCTGTCAGACGAACATCAACGAATGTGCGTCGTCGCCGTGTCACTACGGCGGCACCTGTGTGGATGGACTCAATTCGTTTTCATGCCTCTGTCCGCCAACGGTGTCCGGGACCACGTGTTCGATCCTGGAGTTTTGTTCCTCGGACGGGGGTGCGTACGTCCAGAGCCCCGGGGCGTACGCAACGACGAGCGGCTCCGTGACGGTCGTTCTGAACTCCTACACGTGGATTGCAAATCTCTGGTTTCGGATTCCCGCAACCGCACTGGTGACAAACACGACGTTCGCACTCGCGTCTCCAACGTCCTCGGCCGTCGCGAGGCTGTTCACGGCGACGACTACGTCGCCGACGACTGATCAATTTGGCATCGCCGTGACCAACGACTCGTACATTCTCTACAACAATGGTCTCAACGGAGGCAACAGCGGCGTGGTGGTCCCGCGACGCCTCGCAAATCTCTATCCCAAATGGACGATGATCACACTTGTCTACAATGCCAATACGGAATCTGGTGCTCTCTATGAACAGGGTACTCAACTCCGGCTTGTGACACCGAGTGCGTTCAAGTTCTCGACGCTCGTTCTTGGGGGAACGACCTCGAACGCGACAGGATTGCAATTCGCCGATCTCGTCGTCATCCAACTCGTCGACAATTCCGACGTCTACACGCCGGAATCGTCCTTCGTCTCGATGTACGCGAACACGACACAGGCATTCCGATATTATACCCCGCCCTCCGGCGTCACAATCGCCTCGACAACATTCATTCCGTTTTCGGGAAGCGCGACGAGTATGGTCGTCACGGACCCTTCTTTCGGAGCCGTCGTTGGCATTCGATATGCGCCATGTCTCTGTCTCGGAGACCCATGCGCGCACGGCGGGACCTGCATCGACATCTTCCCGACATCGAGTTGTCAATGTGCGCCACTGTGGACGGGTCCGAGTTGTTCGAACGCCACCGCGTGCGCATCCTTTCCGTGCGCAAACGGAGGATCGTGTACGGATGTCGCGGGTACGTATGCGTGTCAATGCCCCGTCGGGTTCACGGGAACCCAGTGCCAGAACTTTACGTTCTGTGACGCGACAGGGGGCGCATATCTCGAGTCAACATCGCGGTCCTTTCTCTATACGACGAGCGGTCTGATTGATGCATCGACATGGCTCGTAAATGTCTGGTTCCGCGTCTCCCAAACGCAACTCGCCAACAATCCGACGATGGTGTTGATGACGCTCCATTTCCGCGGCGATAGCGATTATCTGAACGTGTTTCTCATGCCGGGGGACATCTTATTCAACTTCTTTCAGACCAACTACGGAGGATACACCAATGGCGGGCAAGTGAATTGGGCAAACGACTGGCCGGCATGGACAATGCTCACATTTGCATGCACTCCCCAGTCCACGATGGGCGTCTCGATCGATGGCGTGCTGGTCGGCGAGGTGGCCAACGTGTTCTCGACGGAACTCATTCAAATTGTGTTTGGAACCTACCCCTCGGAAGATCGATATCAATCCGGTCTTGATGCGGTGGGGATTCAATACGCAGCGGGTCGCGTGTTGCAGTTCACCTCCTCGACGTCGACGTCGGTTCTCCTCGCCTCCTATCCCGCTCAGTACCTCAACGGGAGCAATGCGTTTTCGTATTTTCCGAGTGCGACACTGACGTCGAACATCAATCTGGCGTTCAGTGGAAGTGGGGCGACCGTGACGGACCCCGCCTTCTCCGGAGGGGTTGCCGGCAATGTCGTGTATGCGCCCTGTGCATGCACGCCGACGGGTCCTTGTTCCGCCGGACAGCTCTGTACCGATCTCTATCCCGCAGCACCCACGTGCACCTGCACCCCCGGATTTTCGGGGACCAACTGCCAGACGAACATCAACGAATGCGCATCCGCGCCCTGCGCAAATGGCGGAACGTGTCTCGACGGGATTAACAGCTTTTCCTGTCTCTGTGTCACGGGCTTTTCGGGTGCATCGTGTCAGACGGAAATCGACACCTGTGCATCCGCGCCGTGCCAACACGGCGCAACGTGTCGCGATCTCGTGAATGGATTTGTCTGCGCGTGTGTTCCCGGCTACAGCGGGACACTCTGTCAAACCGATATCAACGAGTGCACCTCGGCTCCCTGTACAAACAACGCCACCTGCGTCGATCACGTGAACGCCTTCGCCTGCACGTGCGTACCCGGGTATTCAGGTGCCTCGTGTCAGACTGTGATCAATACGTGCGTCTCGTCTCCGTGTCTCAATGGCGCGACGTGCCAGTCTCATCTCAATGGATATCAATGCACTTGTCCCCCCGGATACCAAGGGAGTCATTGCCAAACGAACATCAACGAGTGTGCCTCGGCACCATGTCAACACGGAGGCACCTGCGTCGATGGCGTCAACGGATTCGCGTGTAACTGTACCTACAACTACAACGCCACCTCGAATTGCGCAATCGCGATCAGCGGATGCGCATTTTCTCCGTGTTTCAACGGGGCCAATTGTACCAATGGACCGATCGGAACCGGAACCTTTACGTGCGCATGTCCCGCCGGCTTCAACGGACCCGACTGTCAAACCGAATTGAACCCGTCCAACACGCCGAGTCAGGCGTTTTGTTCGACGCATGGAGGTCTTTACACACCGCCGACGGCAAATCAGCAATCCAACGAAGCGGTGGTTCCCTTCACCACGACTATCTCTGCTCGTGTGGCCATTGTTAATTTTTGGTACCGCACGACAACACCGAGTCTCTTTCAACTGGCGGAATTCGACAGCGACGGCGGATACCCGATTTATCTGAGCGTGGGCCCGACGCAGTATCAGCTCGCGCAACCACCCGGCGCATCGTATCTCTTCACTCGCCCCTCTCCAAACCCATGGCCGCAATGGACAATGGTGACTCTCGCATTTGACGAGCAAGGCGACTGGTATATCACTGTCTACGAGAATGGAGTTCAGGTTGCACAACAATTGAGGTTCGCGCTTTCGTTCGTCCCCGTTCGCATTCTCTTCGGAACATCGGGGCCAACATCGTACTCCATCCAAATCGCGGAACTTCGCGTGTATGGTTCGAGCGTGGATACGGTGCAGTTTCCGCCCCCGTCATTTGTCTCTCAATACGCACTGGGCGTCAATTCATTTGCGTCGTACAATCAACCCGCGAGCGCCTCCGACAATCAATGGACGCCCTTTTCCGGGTCACTCGCAACGGGTGCCATCACCGATCCGACGGTCCAAAGTGTCACCGCTGGCGAGGTGTATTCACCGTGTCTCTGTAGTCCGGGGCCGTGTCTCAATGGTGGGACCTGTCTGGATCTGTTTCCCCAAGTCAATTGCACGTGTCCTGCGGGGTACACGGGCGCGTCGTGTCAGACGAACATCAATGAGTGTGCGTCGAATCCGTGCCAGCATGGCGGCACGTGCATCGATGGCATCAATTCGTTTACGTGTCTCTGTCCCTATGAGTACACTCAGCCCCTCTGCGCGACCGACCTCGGCGCGTGTGCGTCGTTTCCGTGCCAAAACGGAGCCACCTGCCGCGACCTCGCGCCGTCGAACTACGTGTGCACATGTCTCCCTGGATTTTCGGGAGTGGTCTGTCAAACCGACATCGACGAATGTGCGTCGATGCCGTGCGGGAATGGCACCACGTGCATCGACCTTGTGAATGGCGTCCAGTGTCTGTCTCCGCAGGCGCCGTTTTGTCAAGGAAGCGTTCTCTTTTCCGGGAGTGCAACCGCTCCGCCGATGGTCGGCCTCGGAGATCTGTTGTATTACCCCGATCTCACGGAGGGCGCGTCGGCGGGCGCGGGCTCGGGCGGTGGAATCAACGCACTGGACGTCACGCGGGGCACACCGATCCCCACCGGACAGACCGCACTTCGTCGACTCTGGAACAGTTCGGTGACGATCTCCTTTTGGATGGCGGGCGCGCCCTCGCCGCCCACGCTCGTCGGATTTCGTCCAAACCACGTGGTGCTCGCCGATGTCACTGCGTTGCTCACGGCGCCGTCCAGTCGCGGTCGGTCCATCGGTCTTGGCTTTTCGCCGCTCGGCTACACATTGTGGTATGGAGGCGCGGGATGCGTGTCGTCCTCGACGCGCGTCGCTCTCGACGGGTGGCACTTGTACACCGGTGTCCTCACGTCCGTGTGGGACAACACCGTGGACAACACGACCACCACCTCGGCGGCGCTCTATCGAGATGGAGTCCCCGTTCCGCTCGATGGAAGCGGAGAGTGTGGGCCGATGAACCAGACCGCACGTGCGCCATCGCAAGCCGCTCTTTCCATTGGCGCCTACGCGCAAGGGGCGATGAGCGGCATCCGAATCTGGCGCCGCGCGTTTACTGCGCCACAAATCCAAGTCGACTTTGCATTTCTGGGGGACGCGACGCCGCTGAATCCGCTCGGGGCCGTGCAACCCTATTACTGGTTCCCCCTCTCGGCGCTGCCGTCCTATTTGAACATCACGACCGCGACACTGGCCGCCGCTCGATTGGTCGCGATTTCTCCGCCCGAATTCATGCCCGTGAGCGCGGAAAGTCCTCTGGCACAGCTCTCCCTCCAGCCCTCGCTGACGGGATCCGTGTCCCTTCTCTCGCGGCCCTGTTCCTGTTCCTCGGCGCTGTCCGCCTGCGATCCGACCCAAACGCTCGGGTGCATTGACAACCCGGGGCGCTCGCCGGATGCGTCTCCCTGCGTATGCCCTCCGGGGATGACGGGGTCCGCGTGCCAACAAAACATCGACGAATGCGCCTCGGCACCGTGTCAACAGGCAGGAACCTGCGTCGACGGGATCGCCTCGTGGTCGTGCGCCTGTCCACCGGGATACACGGGGACAGTGTGTCAATACAACCCCGCCGAGGTGATCCCCTGCGCGATGCCGGAAAATCGAACGGTCATCACCGGCACGACGCTCTCCGCCGCACACTTCGCGCAACTGTCAACCCTCTGTGCGGATGACGTTCTGCCGGGGAACGCCAGTGCGTTTGATGTGACCACCGGATGGTGCGGTGCCCTTCCCGTGCCGATCACGGCCGCCGACGCCCTGTACTTGAATGCAAAGCTGCAATGCGCGGAGGTCTCCAACGTCTTTCTCCCGCTTCCCTTTTACGCCTTCGTGTCATTGGTGGAGGGCGAGTTCGTCTGCGACGGATCGGCCACGGAAAGCCCCTTCTGCGATTCCGCGGCTCTCTGTGCACCGTTCATCGGGTGGGGGACGAACGTCGGACCCTACTTTGATTCGCTGTGTCGGTCGACGCCGGGAACGACGTTTGACTACGCGAGCTTGACGTGCGTTCCCGACGAACGGACGACCCAGTGCGGACTCTCGACCGAGAGCTGCACCAAAGCCTGTTACGCGAATGGCACCTGCGTGATCAACGCATGCACCTGCTCTCCCCGGGCGGGGTCAACCTCCGCGCCTGCCTACTGTCGGTACGGGGTCGCGACCGACCTTTGTCCGGCACTCGAGGGAAATGACGTCGCACTTTCAGAAAGTGTCACATGTGGTGTTTTTTCAACGTCGTCTCGCTATAACTGTCCCACTCCACTCGTGTCAACGACGGGCGCCTCGGGCTGCACCGAGCAATGTGTCTGCCAACTCGGCACGGGGACGACGCCGGGGTCATCCGTCCACTGCGGAGGCCAGGATGTTGCCTGTTCCTCAACGGACGTCTCCACGTATTGCGCGGGTCTTTCGCTGCCGTCTGCCTCGTGCATCAAACGGTGTGAGTTCGATTCGTCGAGCGGGTTTACGGCGCCGTCGTATTGCGTGTTTATTCCGGGGTCCTGTGGAAGTGTGGCACACCCCCCTGTCACCGAGGCGTGCGTACCGACCAACACCCTCGGCGTGCGTTCCCTCTCCGTTGTCACCTTTGCGTACAACGAGACCCTCGGTGGACTCGACACCCCGGTTCCCAATACGCTTCCGACGGCATGCTACTGTGACCCGGGCCATGCCGGAATGGAATGCGCCTTCAGTAATTGCCCTGGCGGATGTAACGGTCACGGGACGTGTGCGAACGGGGTCTGTTCCTGTCTTCCCTTCCGCGCGTGGACGGGATGCGGTTGTTCCCTCGATCAGTATGGATTGTGTACGGCCACGGGAGACCCGTGTTTTAACATCACGTTCGACCAAACGAGTTGTGATCCCTGTTCCAACCAAGGGACATGCCTCCCAGCCTATCTGAGCACGACCGTGGCCCTTCCCAACCTCGCGGAAACGGTGATTGTCACCGACACGCCCGGGGCGTCCTGTTCCTGCGATTCGACGTATACGGGCGAACGTTGTCAAACCCCCCTCTGTCCTGCGGGATGCAACGGCGCGTCGCATGGAACCTGTGTCCTTCCGAACGGAAACGCGAGCCTTGCGTCCTGCCAATGCCGATCCACCGCGCTGTGCTCCTGCAGCGGCGGGTCGAACGGGGGCTCCTGCAGCGACGCGTTGTACGCGGGCGCCGATTGCTCGGTCAATGTGTGCTCGTCGTGTGGCTATGCGACCATCTCGGGAACGTATGTCACCTGCGATGGCCACGGGACCTGTGCGTTCAATGCGACGAAAAATGCGTACAGCTGTGCGTGCACGAACGGGTACACCGGTGCATTTTGCCAGCTTCAGCCCTGTTCGCCTGCGTGTGGCGCCGGCGCCTATTGCAACACGGCGTCGGCCTCCGCGGTCTGTTCCTGTCTTCCGGGCTACACCGATTCGACGGGGTCTGCCTGCACGACAAATCTCTGTGGTCCCAACGCGACGCCGCTTGCGATCGTCACCTCCAATCAGCTCACAAGTTTCGTGTGCATCTGCAACTCACCGACGTTTGACAACTCGACGTGTACCACGAATGTCGTTCAAAATACGCAATCCTGTTGTGTGACGCCGAGTTGTCCCATCGACCACAACGGGGTCGTGTGCGGAAGCACTGCGACACAAAACGTGTACGGGATCACACCCGCGCCGTCGTGTGTCAACGGACAGTGCTCGTGCCCCTACGCCTATCTCACCAATGCGACCAGCGGAACCTGCTATCCCTACTGCAGCCAACAAAACACGGTCGCCGCCTCTCGCCCTTGTACGACGCCGGTGGGACATGCCGTCTGCACGGGCTGTTCGTGTGCACTTGGCTTCGATCCGACGACGAACTGCTATGCAAGCGCCTGTCAAAACGGCGGAACGGTTGTCCCCACAAGTGCCACCACATTTCTCTGCACCTGTGCACCCGGGTGGATGGGCTCGCAATGCGCAACCCGGATCTGTAACGGCGTAGGAACCGTGAGTCTGTCGACGGGCCTTTGCACCTGTGCGTTTCCCTACACAGGGGATCAGTGTGAATCGTCCATGTGCGTCCATGGATCTCCGACGGGCGCAAACCTGAACTGTTCGTGTACATTTGCCTGGTCGGGTGCATTGTGTACGACGACGCTCTGCACTCCACTTGGCGGTCTTCCCTCTCCCGATGGCACCTCGTGCCAATGTGGTCCTCTTTTCTCGGGGCCGTATTGTGAAACGTCGCGATGTCTGAACAACGGAACGGTGTCGCCCTCGAATACGCTCGCCTGCACCTGCCCACCCGCGTGGAGTGGCACGCTCTGCCAACTCGCACGATGCGGTCCGCGTGGCACCTACAACACCACAACGGCGTCCTGCGACTGCGATCCCCTCGCGGTCGTCGCCGTGAATCCGCAGACGGGTAATTGTACGACCTCGTTGTGCGGCGCGTATGGCGAGGTGTCGGTGGATCTCCTGACCTGCACCTGTATCCAGGGCGCAACGTTGCTTCCACGCGCGCTTCTCAATGCGACCCATCCCTATCTGTGTGAACCGACGGCATGTGCGAACAATGGGACCTACAACGCGACGGCCAACCAGTGTCAATGTCCCGCCGCGTTCAGCGGACTGTTTTGCCAAACACATCACACCACGCTCCCACACAGTAGCAGCAGTAGCAGCACCGGGGGGAGTCGCCTGTCAAGTACCGCCGACATGAACGTCGGTACGCCGCCGTCGAATTCGTCATCCATTCCCTCGACGATCTCGTTGTCGTCGAATCTTGGCAGCCCGGCCGCGGTCGTTCTTCTCGCTGCCGGAATTCTCGTCGGAGCGGGTGCAAGCGCGGCGGTCGTGGGCGCGATGGTTCTCATTTTCGTCGCGTAAACACAAACTCGCGTTTCTCTCGGACTTCTCTGTGTGCGTTGGTTGTTTTTCTCTTCCTCGATTAAACGTGTCGATTTTGAATGTGAGTAGAGACACACGATGAGTTCTGCATCTCGCGCGCACGACGACATGCGCGACAACGGAGCGGCCGATCGGGACGTCCTTGTATTGAGACAGCCGCGTCGACTCAAGCGACTCGAAGGAGCGCAGTCCGTACTGACAGAACTGCTTTCCACGGCCGACGACAATTCGGCCCGACGTCTCGAAGCGCTCCTTTCCAGCATCGCCTCGAGGATCGCGACGTGCTCGATTCCCATGCGCGTCGATCGAACCGAGTTCGATGCGGTCAAATCGGGGTTATTCGTGCTGATCGATTACACCACAAGTACTCGTCTCGATGGGTGTCTCTCGGGCGATCTCATGGACGAGAGGGATCGACCCGATGGACGAGTGAGAGATGTGATCGAGGCTGACTTTGGTTTACCACCAGCGGATGCGCTGGACGTGGCACGAGGCACCTATCTCACCTCACCTGAACGAATCCACATGGCCACGCGCATATTGTCTAAATTCTCCGACGGCCGAGGAGAATACGAGTTCTTCAAACTCGCACTTCGTCTCAACGCACAATTCTCGGACCGATTTGATCGATGCGATGAACTGTTTTTTCGCGATCCTGCCGATCGAGCCGATCGCGCGGACGTCTCGCCAATTCTCCCGCCAGGTCAGCTCGATGAATCCACTCGCCGACTCCGCGCATTCACAGCTGCCTGTCGCGACCCCTCACCGGCGTGCGACATCAAAACTGCCGCCGCGCATGTGTTGAAACACCTTGTACGCGACGGCGAACAGACGTCGGATTGGACGCGCTGGATTCAGGTTGACCGAACGCGCGATCTGGCACTTGTGCGCGGAGACTGCGAGCTCACGGGTGTGGATATCCATCGCATCGGCGTCCTTCGCGAGATCGCATTCGCATACCCCCTCGATCCGGCGAAGGCGTTTTCTCGGAGCGTGTGCCTGTTCTCGAACATCGTGGATATGAGCAACCCAGATCCGATATTCGTGAATACACGCGACCGCGCCCGAGCGTCGCAAGGCGGACGCATGTCGATTCGACCGTCTCCGCATGTCATGCGAATCGATGTCATCATTCTCCTCAAACGCATCGCAGACCATCGAGCGCGCATTCTTACTGACGCCTTCTCGGTCGCAACGATTTTGATCAAGCCGCTCTGCGATCTCGTGCATGAATACGTCGGGACTCCCGGATCCCCCCGCCAACCTCTCCAGTGGCGCGAATTTGAGAGCGATCCTCGGAAATGCTGTACGCTCTGCGAACGTTTTCATGCGATCGACGCCGACGACGAACCCGCAGCATGGTGGGCATTTCTGTTTTCGTGGTATGATTCTCAAGATTTCGCAGTGATGATGGATCCACTCGCGTCGCCCGCGGTCGTCCACGATGTGATCTCTCGGACACTGAGCGCATCCAAGCGCTCGTATGCGGGGCGCTCGTTTGCGGGGCGAGCGTTTTGGGATGACAACATTGTCCCGCTAATGTTAACGCGAGAGACCTCTGTGGTACGTATCTCGACGCCATACACCGATGAGTCGTCGGTCTCGGATCCGTCCGGCGCCGCCGGCGTTCATGCGGTTTCTACCAGTGATTGAAGACACCTCCGCTTTCCCGTTCGCCGGAGCTCGGAAACCGAACGATTGTCTTATTTTTTCTCGACGTTTGTCTGCACGAGTTCCCCCGCCGCCGTTCCCACTTCGATTAACGAATCGCATTGTCTATCGTTCGTCGAATGTCACAGTGCTCATCATTGAGCCATTGGGCTCCAGATGGCATCCATTGCATCGCGATGTTCGGCATGTGCGTCTCCTATGCAGGTGAGAGCGCATTGCATTTGCGGCGTCCAGCACGTTCGGTGTGCAAACGACATGTGCACGGATCGGGTTCGACTCTATGTCTCGAGCGTGAATGCACATCGCGCCGCGTGTGAACAGTGGACACCGATCGGAGCCGCGCTTCTCGCCCCGTCCGAATCTCGACATGTGAGTGAATCAACACGAGACTCGAGTGGATCGAAACGAAAAATCCGCGCGATTGAATCACCGCCGCTCGACGCGATCCCCGCCATCGAGGCAGACGACGACCCCTCCGCGGTCCAGGAGACGACGCATCTCCCCGCGAGTAAACGACAGTGTTTCGTGCCGGAGGACGATCGTTCCGATGGTCCCCCAGAAACCGCGGTCGCCGCCGTCGACACGGCAGCGTCGTCGTCCGCGTCGTCGTCGAGCAGTTCCGCGTGTGTACCGGCCGTGTCACCCGTCGCGGCGGTTCCACCGAGGAGCACACGCGGGTCTCCCGACGCACGCGTCGACCAAAAGCATACCAAGGAAACTCCGGGAGCGCCCGACGCACATCTCGAAATGGCACCCCCGTCGCCTGCGCCTCTGCGTCTCTATGTGAAGCTCTTTGAGATCACACCGTGCTGGCGGTCCTGGTCAAAGCGAGATCACGCCGCAGTTCTCCGCGCACTTCACGCGGCGTATCCCGACGCTGTCTCCACCGCCGATTCGCAGGGCGGATTTGCGCAGACGCCGGCCGATGCAGAGGCAAATCGCACCGTATTTTATGGACCTCAACTTCCGTTTGGCCAAGAAGGCATCCGGATGACCGATTTAAGGCCTCTCTCGACCGCGGCAACGGGATGGACCGCGCGCGTCGACGAAACGGAGAATCTACTCGCCTATGAAATTGGGCCTCCGAAGAAAGCCATCGCAAAGACGCGACCCGGCGTTCTACTTCTCGGCCGCGCGCATCTGCCTCCGGACGCGGAGTTTGTGAATGAACTCGTCCGTGCGTTCCGAGCCACCGCGTGCGACGTTCGTCAGTACGCGACGCAAAAAAATCAGGTTCACCTGCGTGGATACGCGCGAGAAGCGCCGGGCGACCGAGACGTATTTCCCGAGTGGTGGGAACGTCGGGGCACGCAGCACGATCGTGAGCAAACCGCGGCTCGGGCGCGAGCGGACGAGCTTGCGGCAGAAAGTGCGGCAAGTGCGTCGTCAAGCGAGGCGAAACTCGACACGTTGTTACGTCCGTCGAAGGGGGCAGCCGCCTCCTCCTCACGCGATCTCACGTCCAACGACGACGACGAGATTGCCGTTTCGGTCATCACCGCGCAGTGGGAAAATGAGCAGGGCGATGAGAACGGTCATCTCGGCGAATTGCATCCCGATGTCGTGCTTGGCCGTCGCCTTCCCTCGCGCGCGTCGGCGTCGGCGCCGAGCGCTGCGACTCACAGCGCACGGCCACCTCCGTTGCCACGCGACGACCGGGAACGGGTGGGCACCGACGGGCTTCACGAAGAAATCGCCGTGATGTTTATGCTCGGTCCCGGGCAAAAGGACCTTCTCTTTGAGATTCTCGGGTCCAACTTTGCCTACGAACTTCTTCCGCCTGAATCGACTATCGCCCGCCGGTCGGGTCGACACCCGACTCCCTCGCTGGCGGTGGAATCGTTGTCCTCCGTCAACGCACCGTCGGAAGCCTCGTCGTCCTCCGACGTGAACCGAGTCGAGCCGGCGGCATCGCCGGCGGTTCGCGCTGAACCGGTGGGAATTCGAGAGACAGGCGAGCGCATACGACGAGCGGTGGCACGCTTGAATGAACGCGTCGACGCCGAGAACATGCGTCTCAAAGAGGAGCGAAAACTGGAGTGACTCGTTCCGGTTTCTCGAATCGTTGTCGTCCTTTCTTTTTTTAATCGCAACGTCGTGCGCGCGCTTGCACCCTCATGAATGTGGAGAGTGGGATAGGGACGAGTGGGTGGAAAAGGGCATGCACAATGGCGCTTTCAACGCTTGCACTCGAGGCCGACTTCGGGTTTTGTTTTTATTCGCCGGCGACGCACATTCCCGAAACAACGCTCGCGCATCTCCGGCGTCTTGTTTGGGAACGTGTGGCGCTGTTGAGCGATCTTGGCGCACTTGGCGACCACGATCCGATTCCTCCCACCTTTGTGACGCGCCATCGGCCATTTTTGGCGAAAGTGGCACACGCCCCGCCCGTCCGCGCCGTCTCTCCACCCGATCCGGCGGCGCGCGCCGCCGATGCACTCTCGTTTGTCGGGACGCTCCGGGTGATCATCGCCCTCGCGCGGACCGCGTCCTGGGCATGGTTCCTCCGCGCAGAAACGAGGTTTTTTGAATGGAGATGCCATGCCACCAAAAGCGAGGCATTGGTCGCACACTGCATGTCCGCCTGGACGTCGGACCGAGCGCATCTGGAACGACTTCTCGCGTCGCCCAGCAACCAGAGCGACCCACTCGCTCCCGACGGGGGTCTCCGGACCTGTCTTCACGACATTCTTCGACACGAGCGGGGCGAGGCCATCGAACGCGAGTTGACGGTCGACACTCTCCTCCGTCCTCGCCGGCGCAGACGACGGCATCGACGACGCACGACCGAGGGCACTGGAAGCGGCGCCGAGAGTGATCTTGAAAATCACGACGGTCCCGACGACGAGGTCAGTGCCAGCGACGACAATGGCGACGAGGATGTTGACGACGAAAGTACCAGTGAAAGCGACATCGGCACCACTCCGTCGTCTCGTCGAGGAAATGGAACCGAATCGAAACACGGGACAGCCTCCTCCTCCTCGTCATCGCAGTCCCAATCGTCTACGCCGAGAACCCCTCGAACCCCACCGCCGCCGCCCTCCTCTCAACCAAACGGCACAACGCACCGCCGCGAGACGCCGGGATGGTCGCGATGGCACCTTCAAGAGCTGGTTGCGGCGCTCATGCATCGGCCGTCGTTCCCTGCGACCGTCTATGAATTTTCATGGACAACGGCAATGACCACCCTCGCGTCCCCGGACGTCGTTCTTCTCGGCGGACGGATCTTCGTTCCGCCGGACCATCTGCCCCGCGCCCTCTCTCCCTTTTTCAAACTGCGCCTCACCGCGCTCCGCGCGTACGAATCGGCATGGAAATCCAACGCGGAACGACGCGATCGAGCGCGCGTCCTTTCGTCTCTCGCCGACGTTCGGCACTGGTTACTTCGCGCGACGGCGACCGCCGCCGAAAAACGAACACGGCAGGCAACCGAACTCGCGCGCGCACGCGAGGAATTGCTGTTGATCGAGTCGGGGATGCCCACTGAGTTTCGCCAGGCCTCCGATATCGAAGACGCTGCACACCAAGGAACGTTCCCGCTCTGTATTCGCGAACAGATGGCCATCTTCAAGACGGACCACCATCTCAAAAACACACAACGGCGCATGCTCATTCTCTTTTTCTTGTCGAATGGAATTCCTGCCACGACCGTGCGGTCCTTTTTCCGATCCCATTCAGATCTTGCGCCGCCGCGATTCGCATCGACCTTTGGAACGCTGATCGACTATTCGCTCGCACCAACCCGATCGACACTGCCCGGAGAGTCGCAGTCGTTTCCCCCGAAGACGGCCGCCCGACCACGACTTCGCTACCCCGAGTTCAGCTGCGCGCAAATCGCACAACACGGACTGTGTCCGTTTGCCACCGCCTCGGCGCCCAGACCGCACGGGCACCACGCCGTCATCACGGCCGCGCGCGTTCAGTCAGTTCTCTCGGCGCGCGCACGAACGCATGGGCAGACGGGAACCGACCAACTTCGCGCGGTCGTGGACGACGTTCTCCGGCGAACGGGGAATCCCACGGGGCGATGCCGAGAGATTGCGGAAGTGATCGCCCGCGAACGACCCCTTGATCCCATTACGCCCGCGACGGCCTACGAGTCCGCGGGGGTTCTTCGCCGTCCACGCGAGTATGTCGCCTATATGCGCAGCGCCATCGCCGCACTCGTTCTCGCGGTCTCGGCGTTCCCCTCGGAGCCGACGCGTCTGATTCTCGAATACCTTCTCTCCCACGCGCGCCTCGGCGGATTTGTGAATGTTCCAACCACTCCGATCCCCGAGGCGGTACCGTTCGGAAAGCGGCGACGAACCGGCGAAATTTCGATTTCCACTGACTAAGACACTGCCATTTTTAAGTCTCTTTCCATCTTAGGCCGAGCGCGTGCGCAGAGAGAAAAACATTGAAGTCAGCGAGTATTCAAACGCATCGAAAAATCGAAGAACTGAAAATGCAGGAGGTGCGCGCGCCGACCGAAGGACATGCGTCTTGTCGCGTTTACACCGTGCGCTCGTCATCGTCGCTGATATCTTCGGGCATCTGAGACCCGTCCGTCAGCGTGAACGTCGCAGTGCCACACACCGCCTTCTTCGGCAGTGGTGAAGCCGCCGTGGCCACGGGAGGAGACGAAACCGCTGCCGGAGCAGCGGCCGGCACCTCGGTCATGGGAGTGAGGTGGCGCTTGGCGCGCTTCGGATGCGCTTGGGTAAGCGGGACGGCGTCGTCGTCGGCATCGCTTGACGATGCCGTCTCATCGCCGTCCTCGCTCCGTTTCGCAGGCATCTTCGTGTCGGGGAAGCGGGGTGGAGGAGCCGCTGCGGCCGTGCGCTTCAGTTCCTCGACGCGCGGCCGTTTCATGCCCGCGAGGGCATCGGACGCGGATTTGGGAGCAGGTGCCGCAGCAGTCGTCGCACCCGCCGCCCCCGAGGAGGAGGCAGCGGACGTCGAGATCCGGTGCGTCTGAATGTAGGACCCCCATCCGCGCCACATCTCACGGATCAGCGCGGCGTACGTCACATCGACCGACCAGCTCCGGTTCGCCTGCGCCTGGAGCTCGGCCTTCAAGCGAACTGCCTGAACCGGTACGCGCGGAGTCATGAGGCGTTCGTACTCCGTATGACACGAATCGCACCACGGAGACGTCGCCGACGCGTGAACACACAGCGGAACGGTCAGTTCTTTGCAGCGCGAGTTCCCGATGTGTCGGCCTCCTGCACCCAGATCGGATCGAGACCGGATGAGATGCGTACAGTGAAAACACGTGAATCCGGACCCGCCAGCGGGGTGATCCGCGATGACGCGAGCGGCCGTCGCAGAGTTGGTACACATCGGACGGGGCATGGGGAACAGCTGCTCGTGGTCGCTCGCACATTCGGTTGCGCGTGGGATGCAGTCCATGCAGAAGTGAGTCTTGAGGTCGCCTCCCGTCGAAAGCGTCGAGGGAAGCAACTTCTCGGCGCATGCCGGCGAAGCATGCAGCATGTCCACCCCCAAACAGTTCTCGCACTTCAAACGGTCTCCTCCGTCGGACGCAGAGGTGATCCGGAAGCTCCCCGCCTGAAGACAACTGGTACACCACACGTTCGCCGGGTTCTTCTTGAAGAACGCGCTGATCTGCGTCCACATCTTGGCGTTCGCGTCGTAGACCGGGTCGCCCCCGAGGATGTCGGTGCCATGCGCGCCCTTTTTATAGGTCGGCGCATCGTCATCGGACTGGCTGTCCTGAACCTTCTTCTTCTTTTTCTTTGCCGGGTCGTCGGCAACCGGCTTCGGTTTGCTCTTCGGCGCTGCCGCCGCTGCGGATGGCACTGCCGTCGAAACGGGAGCGGGAACAGGAGCGGAGGCGGCGGCGGTCGCGACCGTCGGCTTGGGCAGTTTGTCTGCGACGAGGCGTTTTTCGTCGCCGTCGCTGGACAATGCGAGCTTCGGTTTGGCGGGATCGAACGTCACCGCGGCCTTGGGCTTTTTGAGCGACGATTTCTTCTTCTCGGGCGTCGCAGGCATGGACACCCCGAGGAACTCGTGATTGGCGAGCATCGCTTCCGTTTTTGCGAGGCGCGCTTCCACCGTGGCGAACCGATCCGCGACGTTGTCCGTGGTCGGACACGCGCGGTCAACGAGGTGATTGACCTGCTTTTGGAGAGCGTTGAGACGATCGGTGACATCGGCAATCGCCTTCAAGAGGATCGCATGCATCGAATCGGACGACATGAGCAGAGCGTGGAGTTGGTAACAGAGCGAGGAGAGGGTCTCGGAGTGTTTGTTCAGAGAAATGAACCGATCGGCGACACCGCGAACATAACACGCGCGTTTTGTGCTCTCGGCCACACCTCACTTAAACGTTCGATCCATGTGCAGTGTCTCGGCGCCCTCGGATCTGTTTTTCATCTCGTCGCATCTTGTCACTGCTCACTCAGCACATGTCGCGTGGGTGCATGTGAAGGCCGTCCTCTCGCCGGGACGTTTCGGCGTTCATGCCAACGGGGATTGGAACCACCTTTACCGATCTGTCGACGCTGGCCGTCGTCGGATACGTGCTCAGCGGTGCGATCGCGGTGCTCATGGCCGGATATGCGAGCATGCGATTGTACGATCCCGACGCCAACGTCGAGCGAAAAAAAGTGAGTGCCGTCCATCCGGCGACCGCGGTTGCGGCCACGTCCTCCGGAGAGACAGCCGGACCGACGCCGTCCTCGGAAGGGACGACGGCGCCGCCACGCGCTCGCTGCTGTGCAATGTTCAACCGCGACATGTCGCGTCTTTGGTTAAAGGTGCTGGTGGACAGTCTCGACATCCTGCTTCTGAGTCTGATTGCTCCCTTTGCGGCGTGGCCGTATTACGGATTGAACCAAAATTGGACGGCGAGCGATCGCTCGCTCGCGCTCCGCTTAATCCTGATTTGCTTTGCGCTCATCCCGTCGTCCCGGTTGTTCGTGGACGCGACGCCGGCGGTCGTCCAGGCATGGCGCGTACGAAAACGTCGACAACTCCAGCCACCGTCGGCACTCGAACTCGCGACACTGCCCTCGGCGGCTCCGGCGCAAATGCGTTCGTCCGGGGGAACCACGGCCGCGGCGGACGTCGCAGAAACGCCGCGAATTTATGGACAATTCGCGGCCTATCTGCTCAACGCACTCCTTCTTCTCGGATTGATGGCAACCACTCTCGTCGCGGTGTTTTACGAGACCTATGCGACCTGTCTCTCGTCGCGAGAGGCGTCGCTGTCTGCCTCGGAGCAAGATGTCGCATGCAGTGCATCGACAACCCACTGCATCTTTGCATGCCATCTTTGGTGGCGATTGCTCAGTCTCATTTATCCGACCGTCGTGGTGCTCGCGTACGACGCGCTGCTTGTCTACGAAGATACCGGCTGCGCACGCGGAACGGGAGTCGTTCCGCTGGACAGCATTCTGACCTCGCTCCCCGCGTCGTCGTCCTCGACCAGCGACGGACGGACCCCGGGAGGGCTGAGACTCACCGCGTCGCTGCTGAGCATCGTTCGCGTGCTTGCCCTCTGCGGGTTTTCTGGCGGGTTGATGTGGGACGCCACGCTCTCCTTCCCCGCGTCGCGACTGACCAATCAAGAATACGGGGTTCTTCCGCACTCGTCGACGGAAACCGCGTTCATCGTATCGGCCGAGTCGCTCTGGGCGCTGTTGCTCGCGTCCATTCTCCTCGTCATTCCGTGGACACAGATTCTTCCGAGCCGATACTATCAGTCGCTTTCGAGCGGCGCCTCGACGCCGGGGTCCACCCCGCGATCCGCGTGGCCCGACAAACCGACGATCGTGACGCCCAATTAAGGGAACCCGCGCCGACCCGATGCTCAACAATCGCGCTCCGCCTCTCGCGCGCTCTCTCACTCTCTCTTCTTTTTTCTCTCTCGACCTGTATCCGAATAAACCCTTCGTTCCCGACGTGATCGGGTTCGCAACCAATGCAGCCACGCGCGCGCGAAATTGAAGAAGTGTCGTGACACGGAAACAATCAAACGGGGGAAAGAGACCGAATCACGCGACCGATGCCCATCGGTTGTTTACGACGCCGTTGTCGTCACAGCGGAGTCCGTCGGCGCGGAAGCGTTCGCGTCATCGTCGTCGGCATCCGATGCGTCCGGCGACGAGGGAGGCGCCACCGGACTCGTGCCTGCGGCCGCGTCTTCGTCCGCATCGGTGTCAGGATCCGCCTCGCCGTCGTCGTGGTCCGTTTCGTACCCGCTGTCGGTCCCGCTCACATCGGTTTTGCACCGTTCCGTTTCGGGACAGCGCGTCAGGAAATGACGGCACTGCGAATTGAGGCGATGCGCGTTGCATTTCGCGGCCCACGTTTTTCGATCGGCCGCCGTGGTGAAGTGGGCCTCAAGCGCACGAAGAAACGCAAGGACCGTCGGACGATGGTGGAATTCGGCGGGAAGATCGCCCGTCGAGTGCATCTCGTCCATGCCTTTGTCTTCGTATTCACCGAGTGCGCACAACGCACGCGGTTGCGGCTGCAACCAATAGGTGGGGACCCACAAATCGACGACGAGCGCGCGGAGCGCCGCGAGGTGACGATGGCGCTCAAGGATCGCGTGATCGCGGGCGTCCTTGGCGTCGCAATACGCCTGTGCATACTGATACGACGGCGGGAGCGGTTGTCCACTCGGATCGGCCACTTGTTTCGGAGGAACGGAGCGCTTCGTCAACGCGTCAATCAACGCGGGGCGAGGGACCAGACCCTTCCACGTCGCGACTTGGACAACCGCGTCCGAGATCGATTGGAAACTCATCTCCCCGTCGCGGACCAATTGATGGACCAAGGCGAGGTGGGTTTTGTTAAACTCCGTTCGGCCAAATGGCGTCGATGCATTCGGCTGTGTGGCCAAATGAACCTCGGGCGCGAACGCGATGGGGAGATTCGGGACGAGCGGCGCCGCGGCCGTTTCGGGTGTGCGATACACGACGTGGCGACGGCGGCGCTTCTTCGGCGCGTCCGATTCAATGGGGGTCTCGCGTCGTTTCGAACCGGATTTGGGAGCCATCGTCTCCGATGCGACGTGTTTCACGTCGGCGGGCGACGGAGACGACGACGAAGAGGCAGTGCTCATTGGATGCAGGAAAGTGGGAACTCAGGGGTCTCGGATGAAGAGATGGAAAAACAATCCGTACTGGCCTACGCGCAGCTCATAGAGGTTCCCGTTTCCTTGGACAGAAAAACGGAGAGTGTGCGAACACGAGCATGTGGTTTATCAATCGGACGAAACTGAACGAAAGGACATGTGCGCACAGGAGAGGTGAGCGCGTTGGCTCGAGTTCGACGATCGCTGGGACCGGATCGGAGCCATCGTCAAATTGACACCGGGCGGTGTCTTCGTTCCGCGAACGGCCACACACACGCGAGTTCGGTCGATTATGCAGGGAGATCCGGATCGCGGTCGTCGAATCGACAGGCCTGTCCCTCGGGGCACAGTGTCGTCAAATGGACACAGCCGGAATTGACGCGCGCGTGCGTGCAGGCAGTCGCCCACACCTGATCAGTTGCGAGCATGCGCAGAATGCAGACGACCCCCTTGACGTACTCATACGAGCAAAATTCTGCGGGGAAGCGTTTGTGATGAAGCCGAAGTCCGAACCGATGGCAGATGCGGACCGTGGCCTCCACGCGAGGATCGGCAGACATGACATTCGACGCCATGTAAAAGAGACGGCGGATCAGCATCCGACGCGCCGCCAAACAGTCGAGTCGACGGACGTGCCGTGCGCACCGCTCGTGTTCACGTGCTGCGAGGAGACGAATTCTGTCCGCGAGCGTTTTGAGGTGGTCGGAAAGTTCCTGCTCGTCCGCGGCCGACGACGGGCTCACGAGACGACCCACCGTCAGTGTGGCGAGAGGCGTTTTTGAGAGCGCATCAATCGCAGGAACCGTCCACGCGGAACCCGGTGGAACGACGATCGTCTCCTCGTTCGTCACGCGGATGACGGATGGAGTGGACGGACCGCTGTTGTCCGGGGTTGGCGGCGGCGCGTGTTTGTCCTCGCCGGACAACCCCGGGCGCGCGAGCGCAGTCAGCGTGGATGCGAGCGCCGGCGGAGGTGTCGATACCGCAATGACCATGCGCTTCGGACGCGGAGGGTCTGCTCCGGTGGTCTCGGCGACATTCGCCTCGACGTCGGGCGCACGCGGTCGCTTTCGACCAGTCACGCCGGCGACCCAGTGCCAGTCGGCATGTTTCGACTCTCTTCCGTCGGGCACGGCCGACGGGGCAACCGAAACGGGGGATGAACTCATAGTCGGAGGAAATGATCTCGGAGAACGGGAATGGAAAAAAAAGAGAACGATACGCGGAACAGGGATTTATCGGACGTCGATTTTGACCCTCGCGTCTATGTTGTGATGATCGTGCTGTCTTTCGCGACTTTGTAGGTCATCCCCTTTGGGGGACAGCACTGCTTTCGACAGGGCGCGAGGCATTGCCACAACCAATAGCTGAGGAGACCGAGACCGAATGAGAACACCGCGACCCCGATGATCACCCCCGATTCGGCGCCCACGGAGTACCCCGACGATCCGGGAACAAAGCGGATGATCGGAAACACCTGACAGACCGAGTCCGTGACACAGACACTCGACGAGACCGTCGCGCAATAACTCAGACCCTCTGCGGTAATCGACACTTGCGCCGGAACGACTCCATACGGAGGATTAATAAAGCCCAAGTCGGTCACCGGGTAGTGCTCCGTGTCGAGCGTCGTGCTCTCCGACAACGGCGCGCACACCAGTCTCGACGCCACGGTCTGGTTGAACGACACCGTGACACCCACGCCCACAATCTGTCCGACCACATTTTGGTTCTCATCGACCACCGTGTCGAAATTCACACCCGGGACAAGTACACCCGTTGCGCTCTCTTGGCTGCTTGTCTCTCCCGTGGCAGACGCCTCGCAGAGCGGCGCAGAGAGGACGAGCACGGCGGCCGCGACGATTGCGACCGTGACGGACAAAGCGCGCGCATGCATTCGGACACGCGAGGATGTGTTCTGATCGACGCCACCCGCCACCAACACACACACACACGGACTCAATGAGAAAACAGTGCAAACTTCCGAGGGACTACAAAAAAATGAGACCAACTCCTTCACGGGCGCTCGTTTGCGTATCATTTTAGCGCGGATGAAAAGGGACGCGACGGAGAGAAAATGCCAGACACGAGGAAATAGGCGAGAGACGACGGCTCGACAGAACCGGCGGCGCGCGCACCGCTCACGCGTCCATGTCCGCGTCGCCATCCAGTGCCAACGGCGGAGGAGAAATGCGATGTCGCGCGGACAATTGTCGCATCGCAGCAGCAGCCGCGGAGGACGAGGGAAACAACGGTCGCGCGCGGTCGCGCTTGGATGCCGGCGGAGCACTGCTGTCTCGATCCGAAGTGGCACTTCCATCGAGACCGGTCCTCGCCCAGATATCGTAGTCATAATCGCGCGCGGCGGCATTCGAACGCCGACGTCGCATCGCGCGCGCGTGAAGACGCTCGAGGATCATTGCGTCGGAGGGAGGGGCGATGCCCTCGGAAACCGAGGACGTCGGCGGCGGAGGAGGGGGAGGTGGCCGCGCAACCACGCGAGGAAGAGGCGCTGCCAGACGTGGCGGCGGTGACGGCGGCGGTGGAAGTGGCGCGCGGGCGAGAGGCCGGCGACCAACCGCACTCGCCTGCGAATGGGACGACGCGGAGGAGATCTCGCCTCCCCCGTCGTCGCTTTCCGGCCGTGCCGCACCTCCGGCCCGCGGAGCACGGGTGGCGATTGCAACACGCGTCTGGGGCGGAAGCGACCGATGCGAGTGCGCCGCCGCCGTCTGCGCGAGCAACGCAGTCGTCAGCCGAAGTTGACCGGTACCAGTTCCGCCTCGACCCGTTCCGTGCGGCGATGGACGACGAGGCGCGGGAGAGAGCGAGGGGGGAGGAGACGGAGAGGCGGACGGAGCCGGCGGCGGAGGCGCAGACGGCGGGATCAAGCACGCGTGTCCATACTTCAGAACCACATCGGCCGGAGGGAGACGTGGACGTTTTGCGCGCGCCGCTTTCATCTCCTCCGACGATCGTCCCACGAACGTGGCACAGAACGCGCGTACATTCTCGCCGGTTTCGAGAACCCCATCAAAGTCATCGAGAATCAGAGAGCACCACAGGACGCACGCTTGTGTTGCGTCAAAGCAGGTATAGAGCCGTCCATCCGAGCAGTGCACATAAATGCCTTGGGATTCTCGCGGTCGCGTGCGACCATAAATATAAATCACGGGACGGAAGAGGACACACGGAAGTGTGCTGCATAGCGGAGACGAACGTCGCGCGGCGTTGGAATAGACCAATTCGCCGCGCACGATGTACCGCGTGGCAAAATCAACGCGCGTTTCACTCCGAATCCGATTTCCAAAGCACACCCACGTGATCTCATTGAAAAGGACCGGGTTGGACGCGGGCGTCTTGACCAATGCGTGGATGTCTTCATAGCGACTCCATGTCCCGACGAGCGCGGAGACCGCTGCCGAAAACTCGGTCCCTCCCAAGCGCTGGACCGCGGCATCGAACTTGAAGAGCGGTTTATCGAGGGCTTCTCGCGTCGGGCGCTTCCGGAGATAATCGAAGAGACAGCCCAGCGGCATATGCGACTGAATCAGAGCATTGAAGAGATCCGTTTGAAACTCGGGCGTGGAAATCTCATCACAGATGTAGGTCGCAATGTGCGTGCGATACGCCGTGGTCGACAGGACGGTCACCTCGCTCGGGCATGCCAAGGGACGCGTGGGCCGGAGGAGCGGCGCCGCCTCCGTCGCACTCAACCCGGCGGACTTCGCGTCGACGAGAAACGGTAAACGGGCAAACGGCGAGGCGGAGGACGCAGAGTCCGAGGATGCCACGGGATGTCCCCCGCCCGTTAACAAAAACTTCCGAATGCATTCTCCTTCGTACAGTCGCGCCGAAAAGGCCACGAGTGGACAATCGACCTGCGTGGTGTCGTCCTCTCCGCCACCGCCGCCGCCACCGCCCTCGGACACGTCCGCGCGCGGGCGCATCGATTCGGCAATCGCCGCATGACACAACATCAGCATCTCCTCGTCCGACCGTTCGGCCAGAAACGCCCCAAGTGGCGTTGCTTGTCCGCGTTTCCAGGCCTGATAAAACGCAGACGTCGAGGGCAGCGTTGACCCGGCATACGCGGGGAAGGGGTCCACCTTCCGCCCAAGTCCATCAAACTGAGTGCGCCCCGCGGTCGCCGCCGATGCAAACTTCTTGCGCTGCTCCGTTTCGTACACACGACAGTCACGCGTGTTCGTCTCCAAGTTGCGGATCGCATGTCCTCCCGTGTGGTACGTCAAAAGGCGGTAGCGCAACTCGGCAATGAACGTACCCGCGTCGTGCGAATAGACCGTCTGCGTCGAAAAATCCGAACGTCCCGTCAGATGGGTGGTCGTCACCACGGGAGGAGGCTTCGCGGCACTCCCACTCCCACTTGGCGGAGGGGCGGTCGCTGCAGAGGACGACGATGCCGACGGGACAGACCCACCGCCGCCGCCTCCGTCTCCTCCAAAGATGAGCGCTTCGATCGACGGAAGGGCAGAGTCGGCACGTTGCGAGCCGAACTCGACGCGATATTGAGCCAACTGGCCGACCGCGCGATCGTACGCATCGGCGACGAGAAGATGACACGACATGAGCAACGAGAGGAGCGTCATACAAAGATCGTCGCCCGCAAGGGTCCACGCACGCGTTTCGGGCACCAGATGCACCAGATTGTCCATCCAAAATCGTTCCAGCTGATAAATTTCCTGCGTCAAATCCGTTCGCGGAGGAAGCACGTGGTCGTCAAAGAGGGCGACCAACTCCGTCATGCGGGTCATGAGAAGTTCATAGCCCGAGGAGAGGCAGTCATAGCGGATGAACTCCACCACCGAATTCAGGATGTTGGTCGGATCGTTGCCACCGGCCTTCATGCCACGCGCGACCAATTCGGCCAGGGAACGGGGCGGCGGGGCCCCCGCGAGTGACGAGGCGCGATCGCGAGAGGGGGGGAGAGGCTTTTTTGCGACGTTGAGGGCGCGGAGTTGTTTGGAAAACGGCGTCTCGGGGTGGGCCTTGCGGTCGGGCTCTTGCTGCCGCCAGTGCATCGAGACACGCGGCGGCAGCGTCCCCGAAAGGCCGCAATGCACCCGCTCGAACCGCTTTGCGGGATCGTCGCGGAGGGCGGGCTCCGCGGCGACACCGCGCCGACGTTTTCCAATCATCTCGCACCACAGACACGCACTCCCGAGGAGACGCGATCACCACAGCGGACAAGTCACAGAGACGAACATCAGTGTTGGGTAGTCATGACTTTTTGTCCACGAATTTATGTGAAATCCCTGAAAACACACCATCAAGAGGTTTTCATTTTCCTCAGAGGGAAGAGGGAGGACGTGAAAATTATACATGTATGATTTTCACGACCCGGAAATTATGACATGTATAATTTTCATGACCGTCCTCTTGCACATGAGGAAAATGAAAACCCATTGATGGTGTGTTTTCAGGGATATTCAAGAAATTGGTGACACGAAAGTTCGACATCCCTCCGACACCTCAGTGTGGGGGGGGGTGTCATGACTTTTGGTCCATGAATTTATGTGAAATCCCTGAAAACACACCATCAATGGGTTTTCATTTTCCTCATGTGCAAGAGGGAGGACATGAAAATCAGACATGTCATAATTTCCGGGTCGTGAAAATCATACATGTATAATTTTCACGACCTCCCTCTTCCCGATGAGGAAAATGAAAACCCCTTGATGGTGTGTTTTCAGGGATATCCAAGAAATTGGTGACATGAAAGTTCGACACACCTCCGACAAAAAAGAAAGAGAGGTATTATGTAGAGGACCCGTCTCACATATCTCGGTATTTCATCTGTCATCAGGTTCGGACACGTGATGAGCAAACGAGGACGGTCGGTGTCTCGCGCGGAAAGAGCGGCCGAGAGGGAGACGGACGACGCGCCCGGCGACGACAGCAGCGGCCCGTCCGCATCTCCGTCGCAGGCAGCCGCACCGGCGGCCGCGTCCGCGCTGAACGCGGCAAGTATGCCCACGGCGATGGTTCCGTTTGGCCTCACGCCGTTGATGATGGGGTCCGCGGGGTGGCAACGCGGATCGTTCAATCGCGTGACACAGGCGATGCTCGAGTGGGCGCGCGCGCGCATCCTTCCGCTCGAGGAAATGAAACGCGCCCTCGCGGTCAGTCTCGATCCCTCGATGGCCACGCCGATTGGGCGCATCACCTCGGGACTGGTGTCTCGTGGGATTATGATCTCGGAGACCGATCCGCTGTTTTCCAATCCGACCGTGCGTGCTCAGTTTTATGCGTTTACGGAAGAAAAGCTGATTTCGTTCACGAAGGCCTTCGTGCTCTCGGCGCTTCGGTACGGCGTGGTGATGTTGACATGGATCCCGGATGCGAAATGGTACGGGTACCCGCGCGTGCTGGATCCGATCGAGTTTTATACGTGCTATCGCTCCAATCTCGTCGGGCAAGTGGAGAGCGTACTCATCCCTCTCAACCAATGGCCGACGTCGCTGCCGCAAAACACCCTCAACCAGCTGTCCACGTCGGGCGCCGAACAGCTGTTCTCGCGAGAAGATGGGTCCAGCGAAGATCAGATTGCGAGAGGAACACAAACGAAGAAGGCCAAGGACGCCACCCTGGAGACGGAGACAGACACGGAGCCGGTGTCAGTCTGGGCCATTCCCGCCGTCACCGCGCTTCGTGCCCGTCTGGACCAGACGCGGGTCAAGGGGTCGATCGCCTGCCTCGCGCCAAAGTACCGCGTTCTTTGGCTTGACCCGCCGACCGCGGAGACGGGATCGCTGACGTCCGCCGCAGCGCGACTTGCGCCGTTGTTCGAGCAGCTTCTCTGCCGTGAATTGGTGTACGACATTGCGCTCTACAACCGGGCGAACCCCCCTGTCGTCACCCAGAAGCGACCAAGCGACCAAGACCCCTTTGAGAATGTCGTGGCACGGGTGACGGATGCCACGATGGGCGGGTGTCCGAAAACGGCACTGCGCGGCGGTGCCGTGTCGACCGGCGCGGCGGCGGCGTCCTCGTCGTCCGTGGGCGGCGCGGAGGGTGCCGGGCGGTCTCAGCGCAAGCGCGCGTATCTCGGAAATTCCATCGCCCGCCTCCGTGCGTACGCAACCAACACCGGGCAAGATCCGAATGACTTGCTGCGCAAGTATGGCTATCAGTTGAAGGTACCGTCCGGGGGTGACGGAGAGAGAGGCCCTGGCGACGACGTGGATGTCAACGAACTTCCGCTGGATTCGACGTACGACTTCAAGCACTCGGTGGCGGTTCCGGATCCGCCGGACATCCTGATGTTGCGAAATCAATACGACGAAATTGCCGCGATCGAGTGTGGTCAGCCGCGGATGCTGTGGTCGCATGCGGCGATCAATAACAAAAACAAAACGACCGCATCGGGCGAACGCGACCCCGCGACGCGCATGGCCGTCGACGAAAAACAACAATGGGCAACGGTGATTTCCCGCGTCGTCAACATGATCTACGCCGAAAACCTCGGCGCAATCAAGGCGACCAAAGAGGCAGCGGCGGCGCTTCAGCGCCAGCTCGACATCGCGACTCGTGAACAATCGAATTTGGAGACGGAAGTTGAACGCCGGATTGCGATCCGCGTCGAGGCAACGCGGATCGCTGTCTACGGCCACGACGCGCCGACGCCGAGGCCGCCCCTCGAACCGGAGATCACCGCCGCCGCCGCCGCTGCGACGAGTCCGCCGCTCTCGTTCCCAGTCCTTCCCCCGACTCCGTTGCCTGCCTTGGAACGACCGAATCGGTCGTCCTTGCCTCGGGCGGCAAAGAAGAAGGAGGCGCTGGTATCTCGGCGTGTGAAGCGCGTCAAACGAGAACCGTCTGTGACGGCGACGGTCGAATCCGAGCCCATGCGTCCGATGCTCGAGGCCGCGATCGCGACCGTGGCGACGGCGGCCAGTGCAACGAGTGCAGACGAGGCAGTCGCGGCGAGACGGACACGTGCCTCTCGGTTAGCCGCGGAGTATGACCGTGCCATCAAACCCATTCCGGCGGATGTCCGGCGCGAAGTGGAGGCGGAGTGGGCTCGTCGATTTGTCGTGTTTCCTCCGACGGGCGACGCGGGCGGGAGCAGCGACGAGAACGGGGTCATTTTTGCGATGACCTTCAGCAGTCTCATTGATCGAAAAGAAGCAAAGCTTCTCTTCGATCGGGGAATGATGGACTACAACAAATACCGACCCATTGCGGCGATGACCGCGGGCGTTCCCGTCGAGTTGCTCCGGGAGACCGTGGACCCGGCCGTCCTCGAACGTCGCGTTCCCTCCCCAACGGGACCGGGAGCGGCAAAACCGGGGTCCGACGCATCGTCGTCGTCGTCGTCATCCGCGGCCCGCGATTCGTAACAATGAGGTTGTTTTTCGTCATCTGGGTGTCGAACATTTCCGAGTGGAGACCATCACGGCGTTCAATTTGTCGTCGTATCAAATCGAGGTCACACGGCGAGCGCTCTCTCGGTCATCTCTCCTCGCCAACGAAACTTCCGAACGATCGAATGATACCGCCCCTGGGCGACGACCTGACAATGGAAGCGGCGTGCACGCTCTGTGCAAAGCACTTCTCGATGGGGGTTCCGGCCGTCACACCGGTGACCGTTTTGCTCGTCGCCGGTCTGTTGTTTGTCGGGTGGTGGGCACGGATCTGCTACCACGAACGATCCTCGCGTCCGGCGCCCTCGTCCCGCCGCCGCAGCAGCAGTGTCAGCAGCGAGACCAAGCGCCCGGATGACGACGCGGGCGTTTCTATGCCGACGGGCGAAGGCGAACATCGCGCGTCGCGCGTCTCGCAGCGCGTCAATGTGCCATCGCATGCGACGACCTAGGCATCCGACGCGAAACAACAGCTCTCGTAACTCGCGTGACACACATGCGCGGTTCTCGTTTCTGCTTCCGATCATCGTATCTCTTTCCTTCTCATTGCAAATACCCCCGTTCGCCTCTCGACTGCATTCGCTGGCTCGCTCGCTCTCGCAGAGGTCGCATTTCCAAGAGTGAATGGAAAACAGGGTTTTATTAAAACGTCCAAACTGAAAGAATTCGAAGCATGAAAACAATAGAGACCGAAACGGTCGATGAGAGACCTCTCCTCCCGGCGAGTTCACGCATATTTCATGCCGTTCTTCGGCGGAGCCGGCTGTCCGCAGACATTCGCGCGGACAACCTTCATGCCTGCGGCGTGCACCCTGGCGCCGAAGTCGAGGTCGGACAGTTTGGGAAACACAAACGTTTGCATGACGAAGCACGCGCGCATGGCGGTCAGTGTGGCGCAAGTGGGGCTCATTGGTGCGGAAAGTAACGCGCGGAAATGCAGCTTCTATACGCCGCCGCCGCCGCCGTCTCAGCCTGCTGCCGCTGCGCTTTCAACAAACAGTGCCTCTTCTTCCTCTTCTTCAAAGTAACGGACGTTGAGGACAATACACGCATAGTTTATGTTCCGCTGCAAATTCATCGTCGAGACCCGTCGGAGCCGTGGGAGTGGGGTCGTTGCGCAACCACCACCACGTGCACCGATCTTTGGCCGCGAGGCGACATTCTGCTGAGAGAGGACATCGTTGAATGAGCGTGGTGTAGCTGAGATACGACCAAATGAGACAGCCCGGATGCGCGGACGCAGTGGTAATGGAGGGAGAGGGAGAGCCAATTGCAGATGCGGTAGTCATGGGCAGAGAGGTATTGAGACGAAGCACGTCGGTGACGAACGTGATCAGCACTTGATGTACACGCAACTCATAATGGTGCGCCGCTTCAATCGCATCACTGACGTCGTCCAATAAATGAGATCGATCGGTCTTCCGCTCCGCTTCCGTAACCCCCGCGTCCACGACAGTTCCCACTGGATCGTGCATCCACAGAGCGCCGTCATCCCAGTTTTGTTTTTTAACGAACAGCTGTGGAATGAAGGCAGGGTGTTTAAACAGCCACAGTGCGGGCGTACGCATACATTGTTCGATCAAATTGAATACCAGTGAATTGTGGCCCCACGCACACAACAACGCATCGATAAAGGCGCTGTTGTTCGGTTTGGTCGCATAATGTTTCAGAATGTCGACCCACAGCAAACATCGATAGTTCGGGTCAAGGCATGTAAAATTAATTGGCACAGATCCCAGATGTCGAAACACCGTGGGGACACGGAGGCGATCGTCAGTAAAAAGACCGCTCGCAGCGAGGAACTGCACACATCGTTGAGAGTAAGCCGCGTCAATACATCCCACGCAAAGTAATTCGGTAAGAATTGTCCGATCCGGGGGTGTATCGATATAGATTGTCGAACAATCAATCCACGAGGGGCGATCCTTGAGTGGTTGCAGTACTCCATTCCCTTCAGTGAACAGGCTTTGCTGAAACGCACGCGAGCAACGCCGAACTTCGGTGATCATCTCCATATCTCCATGTTCCGTGGCCCATTTCAATCGTTCTGTTCCCGTTTGAAAGGGTGGGGGTTCCTCGAAGAGACGCGCCACCGCCGTGGCGTATCGTTCTTCGCGTGCGCGATGTTCATCGAGACGAGGTCGTTTGTTCAGGATCGAGATCGGCAGCGCGTCGATGGGTGTATCTGCCGTGTGTTTCGAACCGGCCGACATCTGTGCACAGAAAGAGAGTCAGCCTACGTATGAAGAGAAAGGGTATGCCTTTTTAATCAAAATACACGAGAGGTCGAGGCGCGTCACAAACAACCGGTTCCCAAAAACAGTCAGGAGAACAACGTGCTTGTGCGACGCTTCCAAACTGTCTCACTCCCACCCCGGCAGTATCAAACACCGGATGAGCCCGTGATATCCATATACCCGGTCGACGAGGGGGTGGGCTGTCAAGAACGTCCGGCGCTCTCCGTCCGCTTGTTTTTTGCCGGCGCCTGCCTCGACGAGCACCTCCAAGTGCTCACCTTCAAGTCGGTGCGTTTCTTCCGCTTGCTTCCGACGGCCTCCTTTTCCGCCGCGGCGTGCGCTGCGTCGTCGTGGGGAAGCAGAGCTCTATTTTTGACATCGCGTATCTGATGAGAGAAGTCACTTTGAATGACAGAGGCAGATGAGCGTCTCAAACATCCGATTCGAAATAAAACGGAGAAATGCACTGAGACGGCATACGATGGAAGGCGTGCGCGATGTGTTTCACTCCCAGCCCGGGAGCACCAAACATTGGGCGTTGCTGTGGTATCCGTAGGGGTACTTGATTTTGGGTTGACGATCTAAGAACGTCTTGATCTCCCCGTCCGGCTGTTCTTTGCCGCAGCCTGCCTCGAGGAGCAACTTCCAATGCTTTTCTCTGTCGCATGCGGGGTCATTCACGTCGATCAGAATATCTTTGGGAATCTCGGACAGCGGGACATGGCGACCCACGAGCCCCGCGTCTTCTTGTGTCACGAGTACGAGCACAGTTTGGTCCGCAGAGCTTGACCCCTTACCTTCTTTTGTCAACTGGTCGCGGAGGCGCTTGTTCTCCTCGCGCAGCGCCTGGTTCTCGACCGCGAGGCCGCTCGGAGACCGCGGGCCGTGGCTGGATTTCTCTTCCTCGAGAGCCTTCGTATCCAGATGTTTCTTTCGCTTGTTTCCCACGGCCTCCGCCACGGGGTTCGCTGCTTCGTCTCGGGGGAGAAGAGGTGTCGCCGTGGCCTCGGGCGTGTTGTTGTCGGTCATCTGAGACGGGAGAGATCCAGAGCAGACACCAAGTGGTTCTAATGAAGCAGAGGCGGTGTGGGGGGGGGGCGGTAGATGAGCGTCTCAAACCGAGGATAAAGAGAGAGAGAGAAGCGAGGATGGAAGGAGCGTGTGTGAGGATGAACGTTGCTTCACGGGTGTTACTTTCACGCCTACGAGCTCTAGTCCAACTCGCCGTCGTTTTCGTCGACGTGTTGCCGTGACGTCTGTGCGCCCGATCCGCTCCCTGCGTCGGGTTTGGGCGCTGCAAACAGGAAGTCCAGTGAGGGGAGAATCCGGGCCCCGGATTGGGTCTCCACTGCAGTGTCCCCGTCGTCGTCCTCGTCGGTTTCCGGGACGAACACCGACTGGTCTCCGAGTGTCTCGGTCTCTGCTTCGTTCGCAGCGCGTGATGCGCACGCAACACGAATGGACGGATGTAATGCGTGAAATGGCTTTGATGCGGATGACGACGACCGCGCAGAGGACTCCGCGGGAGGCGCCACTCCGTGGCCGGTTCGATCGCGCACGGGCGCGTCGCGTGCTCGCTTGCCGCCCGCGATCGGGGCGCGGCGAGGGGGCGACGAGGGAGCCGGTGTCCCCGTCGCCGGCAACGAAGACGAGGGCGGCTGTGTCGACGGTCCCTGGTGACGTCGAAAGTAATGGTGCCACCGCCAAAAGGCACCTTCGTCTGCGTATCCGAGAGAGAGACGGTCGAGATAGGCCGTGTGTTCTCGTCGGAGCGCGGCGGCTCGAGGGGACGGATCGTGTTTCGGGAACGTGCTGACAAATTTGAGCGCGGCGGGACTTGCGAACGTTTTGCCACGACGCTGAAACATGTTTTTGATCGTTTGTGGGGTCGCCGCGTTGTCGTACAGATCGAACCAGACCTTCGACCGCGTGGTCGCACGACTCAGGGCAACGCACATGTGTCCCGGCTGGAAGAAGTTGCGTCCGTTAATGATCACCCCATTTCGGAAGGTCAGACTTTGCGTTTTGTGGACCGTTCTCGCGTAATCGAGTTGCAGGGGCTGGTAGACCGCGGTGAGGTACAACTTCACTTCACGCGCGCGTGCGCCGCGTCCCTTTCGAAGATCGCCGGGATGCGGAAAGGTGCGAAGCAAATGGCGCTGTTGGACCCCATCGACCATGCAGACCTCCTCGGTATCGGTGGTCACGAGCGAGGCGGCCTCGCGCGACGACAACGAGAGACTCTGTCGATACGAACGTTTTAACGCGAGATCGATCGGCGCCGCGTGTTTCCAATCGGTGAGAAGACGAGACGCGACTGGCTTTTTCGAAATCGGATCGTGATTGGGTCGGTAGTCTTCGGCGAGAAGACCGTCTCCGGGCCGCTCTCCCGTGATCACCGAGCGACGGATCGTGCTCAGGATCCGAATGTCGCGACGGGGATCGAGCCGTGGGATCTCGTCCGCGACCGCGCTCGGTTTCTCGTTCAGCGCGTCGCCGTTCCCGATGAGAGTCGTTCCTTCCGCCGCCGCGATCTCCGCGCGGGGGATCGCGCGGACGGCACCTTCGACGATCAGCGCACTCCCATTCCCTAGACCCTGATCGAGGCGATTGACGAGACACATGACGGGGCTCTTTGTTTTAAACCGGAGCGTTCGGAGTTTGTCGATGTGCATCAGTTTTCGAAGGATCATCACGCGGTCGTAGGGAGTCAGACGACAATGAAGCACCTCGGGTGGGTCGGCCCCCCCGACGACGGACGAGGACGCCGCCGCCGCGCCCCCGCCGTCGCCTTGTGCGACGTTCTCGTCGACCATCAGCGCGCCTTCGAGCGCGGCATCGTATCCTCCGTGGTCCTCGAACGCTTCGCTGCGCAACACGGCGGCTGCGTCGGAGTCGGTCGGAAGAAAGACATCGTCAACGAATTTGGTGGCATAGAAGGAGGCATATCCGTTTGGCAGGATCGAGGGGACGCGTGCTTCGAGAAAATAGACGGGCCGCAGGACCACCTCCGGAAATTCACGGGGATTGACGTCTTCATCTGCCCGTTTGTTAAACGCCGTGACCGATGCATTGTCTCCGGCGACATACATGGGCGGACGCTGGCCTTCGGCGCGCGCTTGGCGGAGGAGGGCGAGTGATTTCTCGGTCGTACAGAGACGTTCGGGCGTGACGAGAGCGTTGATCATGGCCTCCGGAAGGTCCTCGTGATGTTGAAGTGTACGGACGCGCTCGAGAATCTGTGCGAAGAGCGGATCTTCTTTTTGCCGATGGTTCGTTGTCAGTGAGAGGCGCATCCACTTGATGTCTTTGATGAATGGATGTTCGAAATAGCGGAGGGGGGGAGTCCGGCCCTTCCCCACCGGGCCGAGTTGGAGTTCGTCGCCCACGAGAATGGGGCGCAGTCCGCCAAATGGGCGACTTCCATTTCGACGATCGAGATAGTGACGCACCGCGCGCGCCAAGTCATCCACGGTCTTCAGAAGGAAGCCGGCGCTCATGCTCGTTTCATCGACGAGCAAAATTTGGCCGAGAAAGAGACGGCGTGCGGCGCAATCATATCCCCGTGCGGGCTCAGTCGCCGAGAACCGAGGGTGTTCCGCCCGGCGGTCTCCGATTTCCACCGGAGAGGGTTCCCCCTGATTCGCAAGCGCGAGGTAGGTTTTGACGTCGTCGGCGCACCGGTCGAGCGCATCTTTTCGGAAGGGACGATGGTCGGCCTCGGGATCGTCCGAATATTCGTTCCGAGGGAAATCGATCCCAAACATGCCGTGAATCGTGCGCGCGATGCGAATTGAACTATACGGCGTCGCCGCCACTCCTGTCGTGGTGGCGAGGATGAGGACATGCGCAAAGTCGTGGATGTTATAGCCGAGATACTCCCAGATCCGATCGCCGGGAGCACTGCGGCCAAATCGCTCCGTATTGTCCCAGCCGAGGAGGTACGGCGTGTACATGAACCGGAGAATCTCGCCCGAGGCGACGAAGGGGTAGAGAAGTTGTCCGATGAACCACGTCTTTCCGAATCCCGGCGGTGCTTGGAGAAACGTCGGCTCCCATGTCTGTGCGAACTTCCAGAGGGCATGCTTTTGATCCTCGGACGCGCGCTCCCAATTGGCGCGAAACCGCGCGCGCTCGGCGTCGAGTGGGGGCAATGGGGCAGGTGCGTAATCTTGATCGCGCTCATCGCGGGGCGCCGTCTCGTCTGCCATGATGACACGGTCTACAACGGAAACAGGAACAGGAAAACTGCGTTGTCGATGCGGATCGAGGGCACTGTGTTGACGGCAGACCGAACGGCAATCCGTCCTCGCGAAAATGGCCCGAAAACAAAGATCAGAGGATAGGAATGAAAAAAAAAGTGACTATATATTGATTTTCAACGATTTTCATCTCGTCTGCCCCGATTCGTCTCGGCTCGTCGGGAAGTGTCCGCCTCCTCTCGCCCATGGAAGCGGTCCCGGTCGCGTCGGATCCCCTTGGCTTAGGAGAGCAGACGGCGGAGAAGCCTGAAGACGGACCGTCGACGGCCGCGGTGTCACTGGTCCCCCGAGAGACGCCTCGGTCCGACTCGGTCGGTCCTGTCCCTGCCCCTGTGCGCTCCGACTCCGAGTCCGATGCATCGACATCCCCGTCAACACGTCGGCCCGTGTCTCGCGCACAGCGGTCTGGATGTCAGTCACCGTGGTACTATCTCTGCTGTTGCTGCTGTTGCAACCGAGGGCGGTGCTGTCATCTGCCCCCGCAAAACACGTGTTGTGCAAAGACCTGCTGTTGTCTCAACCCGGACCGGAATTGCGCGCCGTGTGTGTCACGCGAGTGTTCGGTCGACTGCGAGTCTTGGAACACGTGGGGATGTGCACTTCTCGTCGTCGTCGCGCTCGTCCTCTTCGTTCTCGTCGTCGTGGGCTCGTTCTACGTGACCGACGTTGTGCATCGTGCGCAAAGTCGCCAAGTCGTGCGCTGTCTCGATCGCGTCTATCTCCCGGAGGACGACGTGACGCGCGTGACGATTCGGATGTGGACGCCCCTCGTCGGCGTCGACGACTCGTGGTTTTCACTGGTGGCGCCATTCACGGCGCTCGACGACGTGCTTGCCGTCGACCTCTCCGGAAACGTGACAGATGCGACCATCCGGCTCGATGCGCACCAACAACTCGCCTATCAAATTCGATTCGATCCCACTCCGCCGCCCTCGCTCGCCGCGTGTTCCGCGACATCGCTCCAACTTGCGGAGCTTCACATTCCCTCCGATAGCAGCTTGACCGCTCCGGACCTTGCAGCGGCGCTTGACGCCGTTCTTCTTTCTCCCATTTCGTCGTTCAACGAAAGCTTTGCGCTCTACCCCTATCCCGTTCGATGCCGTCTCGCTGCCAATTGATATCTCGCGGCGGCATGTGTTGTTCTGCGACAGACGTGCGACGATGAGTCATGACGACGAGCCCGCTCCTCCGCCTCCGCCCTCTCCTCCGTCTCCCTCGCCTCCGCCGCCGTCCGCACAGGCGTCGCCTGCCGCTCTTCCGGCAGCAGCCGTCTCCGTTGATCCGCCCCCTCTCGTGGTGGGAATGAGCGTACCCGCGAAGAGCGCGACGGCGATGGCTGCGGTGGCGCAGACGGTACCCGTTTCTGCGGCGGGAACGAACGGACCGACGCCGGTTCTCACGCACGAGTTTGGAGAAAAGACGCGCGCGGCACAAACGGCGAGGCCCACCTCGACGACGACAAAAGACGTCGACATCGACAGCGAAGGGACGGCATTGGAGGCACTTGCCAACGTCGCTCGTGGCTCTTTCTCCGCGGCGGTCCGTGGTGTATCCGGATCTCAGTTTCCGGCGGAGACCGGTGATGTGAATGAGTCCACCGACCCTCCGATGGGAGAGGCCCCGGACTCGAGTCAGATGACAGCAGAGAGTGCCTCTGCCATCACGGGTCCGGTTCTGTCGGAGCGGGCACGCCGGCTTCTGGGATACGGGCTGTGTATCACAGTTGCCATTATTCTTCTCGCGGTCATCGGCGCGTGGGCATTTGGATAGACGAGTGGGGGGGGGGGCTCACGCGGACTGTTGTTTTGTTGATTCGTCACCATCACCTTACTGTAAGGGTTTCTTTCCCGACATTCTGACGTTGTGAGTGCGTCGGTGCTCTGTGCAGGTGTCACTCGACAACGAGATGGAATCGGACGACGCGAAGCATTCGGCACCGAATGCGATCTTCTCGTCCGCGTCGTCTCTGCCGTCGATGACGAGTGCGCCGTTTCCGATCGAGTCGAGGACGATTGCGCGCCGCGCAGTCGTGGTCCTTGTGGTATGGATCGTCGCCTACACGGCTGCATCGGTGTGTACCTCCATCGTGTGGTTCACCGCCGAGACGCGCCGTGTTTTTATGGTCAAATGGAACTACGCGACGAACTCGACGAGTGCGTACGAACAAGTCGTCGCGACGGAGATCCACGTGGACGTGCTTCCCACGATTGTCCATTTTCTGTTCGTCGGGTGCTTCGTCCTTCAGATCGGAAGTC
>Ga0116227_10002304_pt1 | contig 43489 bp, 35 predicted proteins | sample S1TSphgellanicum_FD_89693 | JGI IMG/M metagenome (GOLD analysis project Ga0116227, IMG submission 89693) | Host-associated microbial communities from peat moss isolated from Minnesota, USA - S1T2_Fb - Sphagnum magellanicum MG | ecosystem: Host-associated > Plants > Peat moss > Unclassified... | reverse complement strand
TTCATCTATTGGCCAATTGAATGCACTCCAAAAGCTTGATTTGTCAGGATGTTCCGACTTGGAAGAATTACCTTCATCTATTGGCCAATTGAATGCACTCCAAAAGCTTTATTTGTCATTATGTTACAACTCGAAAGAATTACCTTCATCTGTTGGCCAATTGAATGCACTCCAAAAGCTTGATTTGAGAGCGTATGATAACTTGAAAGAACTACCTTCATCTATTGGCCAATTGAATGCATTCCAAGAGCTTGATTTATCATGGTGTTATAATTTGAAAGAGGTACCTTCATCTATTGGCCAATTGAATGCACTCCAACAGCTTGATTTGAAAGAGTGTTCCAACTTGAAAGAAATACCTTCATCTATTGGCCAATTGAATGCACTCCAACAATTTGATTTATCAAGGTGTTCCAGCTTGAAAGAATTACCTTCATCTATTGGCCAATTGAATGCACTCCAAAAGCTTGATTTGAAAGGGTGTCACAATTTGAAAAAACTACCTTCATCTATTAGCTAATTAAATGCACTCCAACAGCTTGATTTAAGATGGTGTTCCAACTTGAAAGAACTACCTTCATCTATTGGCCAATTGAATGCACTCCAACAGTTTGATTTTTCAGGGTGTTCCAATTTGAAAGAACTACCTTCATTTATTGGCCAATTGAATGCACTCCAACAACTTGATTTGAGAGAGTGTTCCAACTTGAAAGAAGTACCTTCATTTATTGGCCAATTGAATGCACTCCAACAACTCGATTTATCAAGCTGTTCCAACTTGAAAGAATTACCTTCATCTATTGGCCAATTGAATGCACTCTAACAACTTGATTTATCAAGGTGTTCTAACTTGAAAGAATTACCTTCATCTATTGGCCAATTGAATGCACTCCAACAACTTTATTTGAAAGAGTGTTATAACTTGAAAGAATTACCTTCATCTATTGGCCAATTGAATGCACTCAAAAAGTAAATTGTTCCAACTTGAAAGAACTACCTTCATTTATTGGCCAATTGAATGCACTCCAAGAGCTTGATTTGAGAGGGTGTCCCAATTTGAAAGAACTACCTTCATCTATTAGTCAATTGAATGCACTCCAAGAGCTTGACTTATCATGGTGTTCCAACTTAAAAGAAGTACCTTCATCTATTGGCCAATTGAATGCACTCCAAAAGTTCGATTTGAGATGGTGTTCCAACTTGAAAAAATTACCTTCATCTATTGGCTAATTGAATGCACTCCAAGAGCTCAATTTGAGATGGTGTTCCAACTTGAAAGAATTAACTTCATCTATTGGCCAATTGAATGCACTCCAAAAGCTTGATTTGTCATGGTGTGACAATTTAAAAGAAGTACCTTCATCTATTGGCCAATTGAATGCACTCCAAAAGCTTTATTTGTCATGGTGTGACAACTTGAAAGAAGTACCTTCATCTATTGGCCAATTGAATGCACTCCAACAACTTGATTTGAGAGGGTGTTACAACTTGAAAGAATTACCTTCATGTATTGGCCAATTGAATGCACTCTAAGAGCTTGATTCGAGAGGGTGTTCCAACTTGAAAGAATTACCTTCATGCATTGGCCAATTGAATGCACTCCAAGAGCTTGATTTGAGAGGGTGTTCCAATTTGAAAGAACTACCTTCATCTATTGGTCAATTGAATGCAGTCCAAGAGTTTGATTTGAGAGGGTGTTACAACTTGAAAGAAGTACCTTCATCTATTGGCCAATTGAATGCATTACAAAGGCTTGATTTGTCATGGTGTGACAATTTGAAAGAAGTACCTTCATCTATTGGTCAATTGAATGCACTCCAAGAGCTTGATTTGAGAAGGTGTTACAACTTGAAAGAACTACCTTCATGTATTGACCAATTGAATGCACTCTAAGAGCTTGATTTGTTAAGGTGTTCTAACTTGAAAGAACTACCTTCATCTATTGGCCAATTGAATGCACTCCCAAAGTTTGATTTGTCGTGGTGTCAAACTTGAAAGAATTACCTTCATCTATTGGCCAATTGAATGCACTCCAAAAGCTTGATTTAAATGGGTGTTGTAACTTGAAAAAACAACTTTCATCTAAAACCGCATCAAGCATTGCAAGTGAAAAACATATAAGCAAATTCAATTTTGCATTAATAATGACTGGGTATGACATGGAAAAGCCTTTTTTCCTACATTGTAACAAAGGGATTTAAGGCCATTGGAAAGGTTAATAACATCCTATGATTGTGACCTTTGGATGCAAGAAGATCATCACAAGAGGGAATAGATCTATTGACCTTTTGTTGCGCCAAAAAACCATCGGTTAAATTTTCTTATTTTCACAAAAAAATCTCTTCATCACCATTTTTAGCCTTCATCCTTGATGGACCAACTTTGTGATCCACTTGATACAACATATATTAAAAATCATATAACTTGAATTTAATGACAAAATTTCAACTAACATTATGGGCAAGTGTGGATGTTTTTGGCCCCTATAGGCCTCTATGACAACCATTCAATGAATGCACTACCTAACGTACTCAACTCACAATGGGAATACTTCATTGCAAGTCATGGTTACAATGGTTGCCCACAATAATACGTTATGAAGATGGTTCTAATAATAAGCAACTAGTGTTATCTTCTTATCGATAAGTTGTTTCATGAAAGTCCCTTGTGAATATCATTAGACGTCCTAACAAGATCTCGTTAAATTTTGTTTTTCCCAAACTTTGAAATCATTACCATGACTAAGTAATTCAAACTTCAAATGTAGTAGTTCCAATAAATCATCCACACAAAGTCACCGCCCATACTAATCAGGCATTTTCAAAAATTCGATTCCATGATTCTTAGCCCATACTTCAAACAAATAAATTATTCACCTCTCTCTACAAATTTTTTTGACAATCTAATACAAGATAGATCATGTTTTTGGGACTTTCAAATGGTTAAGATTTTGTTCCGAAGCCATGATAGAGCCTTGATAATATTTTGCTTTGGAGGCTTGAGGAGCTTTGATAATATCTAGCCCAATTAAGAAAGGAATATTTTTTCCTGATACCCAAGCTCTAGTTGCCCCTAGTGGTAGTGTTCCACAATTGTCACCATCCTTGCATAACATGACACACCCAACCTAAAAGCAAACCATATAGAATTTCACCCACCCACATGAAGAAAATCTTGCACAACTACCAACATTCAACATACTTGTCCAATTGATGTTGTTGTTGATTCCAATTGTGTATCCACTAACACATAAAAATATTCCTCATTGCATCCTTCACACTCAGTCAAGGTTGAAGGTCCTAAAACATTTCTACATTTAGGTGACATTTGTAAATCAATACAATTTAGATCAAATTGTCAGCTCTTGTGGAATGTGAAAAGGCCCAACCAAGTTCATTATGAAATGACCCCATTTGTCATATTCAATTCAAAATAAATTGAAATCAATAAGCACCATCAACAAGCCCATGAAACAACCAAACAACATTGTTATGATATCAAAAAGGGGAATATGTTAGCTTCACAACTTTGGAATGCTTGAGGTTTTATAGAAAGGATTTTGACATACTAGAATAGGAACAATGTTTACCAATTTTTCAACAACCATCAAAAATTCAGTGTGTCCATTTTGCACTTGTAGACCATTTGCATTTTCAATGCACAAAAAGATGTGGCTTAGGGTATGAAACTCCTCACCAAACAACCTAGGTGTTTTTTTTGTGAACCTCATTTTTGAGGTTCACAACCTCTTGCCAAAGCTTTGCAAGCCGACGACATGTGAAACTTTTCTCCACATTAGGAGCACCAGTTTTCAAGCTCCTATGATCAAATGAAAATCCCATTGAGCATGAGCCTTGGCACATCTGCTTCTTCTCCTTTCCCATGTGTTGCAATATTGGATACTTATCCATTAAGTTCGTAGTGCTTAATACGTGTCAAAGCATAACACCCTTTGATTCGTTAAAATGCTTGTCCACAATTTTGCTTCATAGACATATGTGCAATTTTTTCAAATATCTTGTTTAAGTTAATGTTACCCAAAGGGGTCATAATTTCTAGCTTTCAAATATTTGTTTTTGTTTTCCTTGCTTGCCACAATTGGTTGGAATTAGTGATTAAACTCCTCAAAGTAATGTTTGACTAGGGTTCCTTTCAAACATTGACATAGTAGAAGATTAAGGTTTAAGTTCTCATGGATGGATATTGATCTTGCATTATTGTTTTATGCTTTGTAAGCTTGTTTATATATTCTTAAGTTTGACACATTTAGTGCGAAAACCTCAGTGTCTTTTAGTTGGGTACATAATTAGGTCAGTGTTGTCATAAGAACTCCTCATTAGATAATCCAAATAGAGTTGCAAGAACCCATGCTGGAGAATTATTCTTGAAATTCTGCGAGAAACCAAGTTGCCAACTATTTTTATAAGGAAATGATGGGAGTTTGCTAGAAATTTTAAAAATAAAATAAAATTGTGGGTGGGTAATGGATACCTCTCCAATGAAGAGGAAATTCAAGGTAGAAGCAACTTCATGAGTGACAAAGATGTATAGCTCCCTTCATGCTTCAGTCTTTAGAGTTCTAAAATAAAGAGGATAAAAAAAAGTTGTTGGGAAGAAAAGGTCAGTTTCAGCCTCCTTGGATTTTGAATCTAGAATTGCAATGCGTTTGCTTTTCCTCAAGGTCTTGAAAGCTACACTCAAAGCTTGTTCCTCCATACTTCTTGTCTAAATTCTAACACTTAAATCAAACCTTGGGTCCTTTTTATTGGAGATCCAAGAAGAAGAGACAATTATCGAGAGATAGGTTTTAAAGGTTATTAGGGTCATGTATGTTGATCACTTATTTATGATAGGGAATGATGAACAAGGATTAGCCCAACACAACTTTCAATTGATGGCAAAATTTCCTATGAATGATTTGGGCCTTGTGTAAAAGTATTTTGGTGTCGAATTGAAGTGCACCATGCACAATCTCTTGCTTTACTAGACATCCTATGCTTGAAAACTCCTTAATGAATCCCACATGGCTAATTCCACACCAGCTCACATTCCCATGCATGAGAGCACCCGTCTTCGACATGAGATTGGCACTGAACCAGTCAACATTGCTCCTTATCGGCGGATGGTAGGTAAACTTCATTATCTAACCAAGATTTAACCTGACCTTCAATACATTGTCAGCATCCTTAGTCGACACATGCAAGCACCTCAAACTGAGCATCTTCATGTGTTTGACAAATTTTTTGCTACATCCAAAAATACCCATCACTTGGCCTTTTTTTTGGCAAGGGGGAGGATACCCAATTTTGGGGATTTTCTAATGTAGATTACACATTTGATTTAGATGATTAAACCTCCACAACAACTAACATTTTCCTCCTTGGATCTACACCCATCTCATGGTGTTGTTGGAAACAAAATTCAATTTCATAGTTGTCATGTGAATGTGAGCATTGATCATTAACTAATTATTGTTGTGAGGTTGTATGGATTCATCGACTATTGCATGAACTAGGACTAAACATGAGTGCAAAATCATGTGTCACAATTAGAGCACCATTAAACTTTCTAAGAACCCGATTTTTCATGATAAAACAAAGCACTTTGAAGTAGATTGGCATTTCATACAAAAGAAAGTAGAAGAAAAAATAGTTCAAGTTGATTTTATCAATACAACAAAACAACTTGCTGATATGCTCACAAAGGCCTTAGGTCGAATTAAATTTGAAGCATGTAGAAGTAGACTCAATATAAAGAATGTTAAGTTTGAAAGTTATATAATGATATAGAAAGTCTTTACTCAAGTCTCCTAAAAATTTGATGGGGATCAGCAAAATTAAAGTGTGTGCATGTGTGATTACATTACGAATGGAATGATTTCTTCTAACAAAGCGTGAAGGAAGATGTTGATGACATAGGAATAATGAAGAAGATGTTGGTAACTAACGAAAAAGATGTTTAGATCTTGCTAACGAAAACACTACTGACGAAAAAACATCTTGTTAGGAAATAATGTAGAAGAAGTAGATCTATGTTGTTTTATTGTTTGATCTCCCTCATCCACCATATCTTGTCGATCAAAAGTGTTTGTGTATGCTGAGCATATGAAGGGGTGTTGGAATTGATATATTATTAGCTTAATATCATTCATCCTTTTGATAGATTATGTTAGAATTATTATTATGCATGTTATATTTGAAATGAATCTAGGATATTTGAAAGTTTTTTTTTTTTGTTTTGTGAACTGAATTGTTCCCATACAATGACTTCCATCTATGATTAACATTAGTTCTTCATTCAAAATCTAGTGAAATCACTTGATGTAGAAAGACACCTTCTATTGTAGCTAAAATCATCTTTTACAATAGCTCCATAAGTGCTTTGAGTATGTGGCGATGGAACACAATATTTCCCAAAACCATGATTAATTTCTTTTCTTTTTTTCCTAACCCCATTCTAAAACTAACACTACAAATGATCGATAACCAATAATAACTATTAGCAACCCGCTTGGACCAACCACATGTTTAATAATCTATCCAACGATCAATAGCAACCATTGTCCTTTCTTAAGCCTTTTGCTTGCTTTTGTATTCTCAGGGAAAATGTCCACACCAAAGCCATTGTGCTAAGCCAAAATTTATTGTCCAAGGCCATATACCCAAGACTTGTGGAACTACTCTTAGGCCCACTTTACACTAGGAGTTGAGGCCGATGTTCAATTCAAATCACACATTCCTATTGGTTCAAAAGTTGAAATAAGCTTCAAGGGCTAAATTACACTAGGAATCAAGGTTGAAATAGAAAAAATCTTTTCAGTTTGCCCCAAGTTACTAATAAATGCTAAACTTTATGGCCTTGTATTGGCCCCAAGGCTGAAAAAAAAGGATACCATCAAATTTGGGAAGCCAATTTTCACCCCTTGTGACCAATGTTATAACATTTATTAGTAATTTGGGGCCAAACAAAAAGCCAAAAATGCTCAAAGTTGACCCCAAGTTTTTTCAGCCTTGATTCCTAGTGTAAAGTGAACCTTAGACTAAATCAGGGTCTCCGTGTTCAAATTTAACATTTCCTTGATGTGTCTTGGAGTTATTATTGAGGAAAGGGCTCATTCAAGAAGGTGAATGTATTAATGTGGGTGCAAAATTAGCCTGACTATTAATTATAGGTTTTCCCCAATTCCTTCACAAACAATAGACTTGGTTGTGGGCACCATAACACAAAGCAAGTCATAAAACCAAAAATGGGCAAAAAGTAAGTAGCTTTCATTAGGCTAAGGCTTGAGATCTCGGATCCAACATGTTTGCATTTTGCACCATATGTCAATTGTGCTGATTGTGGTTCTCCACATCATGAGTAAAAAAAGTCTTGCATTTAAAACACCATTACGTTGACTTTAGACGGAAAATATTAAATAGGGCAAAGGAAATGAATGTAATCACTACGAAAGTATTCCTACGATTTTTTCTTCCAATTTGCCCATTTGCCCCATCCATATTTTTTCAAGTGACCCCTAGGGATGTTTTGCACTTGTAACTTCACATAACATGCTAAGTAATATGTTACATACCCCTTTATACCCCTAATGTGTTCATAACATGGATTCAAAACATGCCTAGGCATGACAAGGTGAAAATAAATTGGGCAAATGGGAAGATTAAAGGAAAAAAATCGCAACAGTACTTTTGTACTAGCTACATTCATTTCCTTTGGCCTATTTAATGTTTTCCACTTTAGATGAAGGTCCAAGGTCCAATTTCCTAGGAACAAATTTGGACTCATGTAAAACAAATTGAATCTTTGAGTTGGAGTGTTCCTTGGTTCCTAGCTTGATTATTAGTTTTCCAAATCAGGAGCTCTCCTTTTAGCATTGTCTTTTGGTCCAAACCAATTGATTTTCCCCCCAAAATAGGTGCCATATTAACTTTCATTTGCCACTTTTTGGTCTTGGACCTTTGTCTAAAGGCCTTGGGACCAATTTAAAGCTTTCTACTAATAAGATTGTTTGAATTCATTGGTTCCTACACCTTGGACCTTCATCTAAAATTGCCCTTAGTTTCACAACATCTATTTCCATAATTCCTTTATATGCTTTTAGGTGAAAATTGTACCCTGCATTCAATTGCATATTTTCATCACCAAACATATCATTATTTTCCTCACAGGGCAGTGCATTAGTTCTAAGAACATGCATTTAACCAACCCATCTTGAAACACGAACTAACTAGATGAAACACATGGTAGATTTTAGAGTTTAGTGATATGGTAAGGAAAATGTTAAACATGCCAAGGGTCTTGAATGCTAATAGTATGAAAGGACTACCCCATGTCACCATGACATCATCCTCCCCCTCGCGCTCATAACTTCCAAGTCCTCGATTTCCCTCCTTGCATAACAAGCCTTTCGTTCATTGACATTGGTTATGCTTGCGTTAACTATTTTGCGTAATGGACCATCAACATCCCTATCCCCATGGCACTTTTGTGCCATGCATGCCACACCACCATGTCTTTTCGCCATCATGATGACGGACCTTTTTGTTTTAAGGCATCGTCATCGTCCTTTGTCATTGTGCATGTTTTGCATTTTGTATTGCACAATCCTATAACATCTCCCTCCATCATTTTTCTATTCGCTTGCACCCATTGTCGAATATTCTCACAATAGTTCTAGTTCTTTTCTGGTGCCTTTGTCATTGATCAATTTCATCAACACAACTATTGCACGTATTTTTATGACACCCTATTGAGGTGCGTGCATTGCCCAATTTGAAGGTTTTGCATTGCTTGTAGTTTGCATGTAGAAATTACATGTAGAGGACATTATATTTACTTCGTAAGCTTGGATGCACGAATTACAAGTGGAAGATCATTTTTTAGTCTTTTTTCGAAGTTGCTAGGTGCACAATTTTGTCGGAATGTTGTGTGTTTCCATGGAGATGTTTCTTTCCTTCCTTCTTCATTGTTATCTTCATTAGTTTGGTCAAATTTTTCAACATCTTGCATCTCCCAAAGTGTTCCCAGTTCCTCCTTCTTGATTAAATAGATAGTAATTCCTTGATCACATGTTTGTTGCAAGCACTATTCCTTCATCTGATTTCAACTATGCTCGATGACATTCTATAGAAGATATAGTGTTTTTTTTTGTGGTCCCTAGAGTAAAAAAGGTATGCATTGTTTAGGAGTTTCCTTTATAACATGTACATACTATTAAGTCTTTTTGTTTCCATGGTTTTTTGGGGTTTCTTATCCTTTGTAATCTATAATTCATTTGAAACAAGGCATTCAATCATATTATAGTCGTAGGCTTTCCCCTGGAACATGCATGCCCACAAATTGTCCCCATTTTGTGTTAACAATGTCTTTGTGGTGCTTCTACAGATCATTTGAACCACATCGTGTAACCTACAATTCTTTTCAACAAGGTATTCATTCCAAGCAACCTCAATCTATCCTCTATAACATGCCCACAAACTGTGTTTAATTCGCTATCTTGCTTAAATTGGCCTATTATGTCAACTCAATCCTAATTGAAACATGATTTACTAAATGATTTGAATTCCAAATCATATGTCCATGCCTTGTAACAAGCCCCTTCTTACAATATTTTACCTTGTGAATCATTTGATGGAACTTGTTTGATGGTGTTGTAATGAAGTCCACTTGCTCAAATAATACAATGATCCCAATTTCATGTAACATTTCACATGTCTTGGAACGTGTCCTTATTCATGAATTGTTGATCTTATACCTTGTTTGTTAAGGTATGTAATTTGCTTTGCCCTCTCCTGTAATCATTCCCACTTACCTTGATGTGGTCACCTTAATTGTTTCATGTGACATTTAACAACATTCCAGTGTTGTCCCTACATGTCCATTGAGCCATTGTTTGTAACCTACAACTCATCTCAACAAGGTGTTCAATCTATCTTTTATAACATGCCCACAATCTATGTATAATATCCTAGGTGTAACATGGATCATTAGATGTTTGGGGAAACTTGTTTGATGTTGTTGTAACTAGTCCCATTTACCTTAATAATATGGTAATCCCAATTTGTTGTAAGATTGGTATGTAGCTTTTGCTTCCATGTGATTCCTCCCACCTTGTGAATCATTTGATGGAACTTGTTTGATGGTGTTATAACTAGGCCCATTTGCTTAGATAATACAATGATCCCAATTTCATGTTACAATTCACAACATGTTTTGGAACATGTCCTTACTCATGAATTGTTCCTATACCTTGTTAGTTAGGGTATGTAACTTGCTTTGCCCTCTCTTGTGACCACTCCCAATTGCCTTGATGTGGTCACCCCAATTATTTCATGTCACATCTTACAACATTCTAGTGCTCTCGATGTAGGTCCATTGAGCCATAATTGTAACTTGCAACTCATTTCAATAAGGTATTCAATCAATCCTCTGTAACATGCCTAAAGTTTGTGTACATCATCCTAGGTGTAACATGGATCAATCCCATTTTGTAATGTAGCTTTTAGTTGTATGGGGAAGCTTGTTTGATGTTGTTGTAACTAGTCCCCTTTACCTTGATAATATGGTAATCCCAATTTTTGTAACATCTAATAGTTTCTCATAACTTGTGAAGGCTTCTGGTAACATGTTAGTTTCATGTTATTATGTTAGTTTGTCATGTACATATATAGTGTATCCTCGCCTAGGCTACATTGGTATGTAACTTCTGATTCTATAATGTTTTTTCCATATGCATACCTAATGATATTTTGTAACATGCATGTTATCTTTCTATATTGTCTAAGTATGGATTGTAACCTATTGATATCATGTTATTATCTTAGTGTACATTTTATATTGTCAATCCATGTTTAGTTATTACTATGCACATCACTATATCATGTTTTATATATGTCATTGTTGGAAGCAAATTTCATTATGTACCTTTCATGTATAAACATCAAAAGACAAGTTCCAATCATCACTCTCATATCCTCTTCTTGCATATGCTTTTGTTGTTTGTCTATGCCATATTAATGTGATACATTTATGATATAACTTCTTTCTCAAAAAAATAGTTGAACCCAATGTCATTCAACTATTGTCACTGTTCCAGAACTAGTGAAATAGTCGTTGAAGCACCACATTTGACATAAGAAATCCATATAAAATGCAACCTGCCATTGAACTTTCTCTTTTCTATAACCTTGACTGGCTATAATTGTTTTTATAACTATCCCATCCTGAATTTTCATATCATACCTAAATCCACCATTTAAGATATTGAAAATATCACTCCTAAAATCGCATATATTCATCACACTAGAACATGGTTACAGAATATAACTTTGTAACAATCAACAACTTTGTAGTTCAAGGAATTTGGAGACCTTGGGGAACCTCATTGATTAAGCTTAGACATTTGAGAATCCCTTTTAGGGGGTTCTCGTTCAAGTTCCTTGGGAACATTCACTTCGCAACACTTTCATAGATGTGATCAGTAGACTTGAGAACTTTGTCTAGGAACTTTGGACCCATCAATAGAAATCTATATGGAAATTGATAGCAAAGCAGTCTATCCACATAATAAAGAAAGAGAGAGACTGGACAGGAATTCAAATATCCAGCAAATTTGCAAGCACAGATTGAAGGTATTAAGATCCAGAAATAAAGAAAGCTCCAGGGAAGGAGGGTTGTTGAGAGCCCATGCATTGTGGTCTCATATACATGGGCTCAACCCCTTAATGGGTGAAGGCAGCATATAAAGGACTCAGATTCAGTGAAGTTTAAGCCAAGAGAGAAGGGCATCTAACCACAGAGGAAACCGATCGGAAAAATGGTCCCGAAAGAGTAAAATTGAAGGCATTTTTCTCAAACCACCACAAATCAAGTCTGAGCCTGTAATGAGCTTTATGCATTTTCAGTCAGACAAGTTCTGTACTACATCACATATAATAGACAGGGGTGCCACCATTGCTGGCAGGCATGCCCTGCTGGGGACCAGGTCCATGTACCTGCTGTGGAGGCATAGAGTGACCAGGAGGTGGAGGAATGTGATGAGGATTTGGCCCACCTCCAGGCATCATGCCTGCTCCCATGTGGCCAGGGGGTGGCATGCCCATTTGCTGCATTGGAGAGGGGGGTGCTGGAGGTCCCTGGTAGTGAGAAGCAGGACCTGGAGGGCCATGATGGCCAGGTTGCACTGGTACATTCCCTGGAGGTTGGTGGCTCATGTACATTTGCTGCTGCCCTGGCATTGGTTGTCCTACAAGCTGGCCGGAGCCTGGTTGAGCCTTAGGGGTCTGGTCATATTCCCACATTTGTTGCCCTACCCCAGCATCAGGTTGACCTGGGACAGTTCCATACTGGCTTCCAGGATACCCAGTTGCACCTGTTGGGGATGCTTGGAGGTTTCCAGGGGTGCCCACACCGGGTGCTTGGCCCAGGACAGGAGGCTGTGTTGGTGGTAGCCCTGGATTCGTGTAATCACGACTTCTGTCATTGTTCACCTGCAAAATGAACAAGGTGTCCAAGTCAGGAAAGCATGCTGCTGGCTATGACCTTACCATTGTACTGTCCAAATTCCAATTATTGATTTGCTATCCAACTTCCCCTACACATTCTTTTGATTCCCTGCAAAGCTTTGTGAACAAAGCTTGCCCTCATTAGTCCCACTTTCAAGTGGTTTGAAATGAGGAGTGAGGACCCCAAATTCAAACCAAAGAATTACTAGACTCATACCAGCAAGAAGCTGCCCAAGTTCTCAATACCCCTTTGATAGTCTAAAGTGAGGTACAATAATATGGGGTTACAATCATGTCACAAGTCACAACCAGACCCAAGACAGGAACAATTCTCCAACCACAAAATTCATATCACAAATCCTCTAATGCTACAGATGTTTCTTCTTGAATTTACAAGGAATCTTAGAACATTCTCAGAGCCAAATAGGCTACTAGTACACATTTTTTGGAACTTGCAGAAAGTGTATCCACTCTTGAGTTAAAACTTTTCAGTCTTGTTTCAACATTGAGTTTCCTGGTGTGTATGTAGAGATGATGGATCACAAGACCATAAACAGACAACAATCTTAGGAGTCTAACAATGTAGGGGAAGGGAGGCCCTGAAAGACTGTGGGAGGTGGTGGCCAGAGGAGGAATTTACTTGGTGGGTCCTAAAATCACAAGAGCTGAAGACTTCTCTAAAGGTGCCTCTGAATAATTGTTTTGGGGGTTGCTATTTGGTTTCACTATCATTAGGTTTCCCCATGCATGAGTGACTTTGCAGTACGGAGCATTTGGGCACAGTGAAGATCACTGAATTAAGACCCAATTAAGACAGTGTTCACAAATCTCTGCCCCACACTGAAAAGCCACTCATGCATTCTAACACATCAACCTATACCAGGGGGCACAATACCTTTACATTTAGGTCAGTATGTCGAGAATATGAGAGATGCAGTTTGCAGAAGCCACCATCGTAGATGCAATGCCCTTCCAGTGCCTCCTTTGCCACCACAGCTGTTGGCACATCTGTTGAACACAACCACAACCAAAGGCACATGAGAATACACTATAAAAACCCTCATTGCTGAAATTACATTATGACCTCTGCTGCTTTTACTTAACATGCAACAAGATTTTGAAGCACTCCAATGCAGAATCAAGAAAAGAATCCTATATAGATATGACTGAGTCAGAAAACTCAGCTTGTATAAAGTGTTAACCAATTTAAAGACAGAGAATGATTGGTGACTACACAGTGCAAAAACCCCTCTGAATTAAGATGTTCTAGATGAAGTACCTGGGTATTGTACCAGTGCTTGGAGGCCAGCACTTTTTTCAAATATGGCAATCTTCTGCACAGTCCCAAAGGCTGAGAAGACCTGCATAAGAGTTCAGAAATACTGTGAAGAGAGGTCTCATCATACACAATTCATAAAAACATCATACCAGATGGGATGGGTACACACAGCACAGATATTGCCTATGAGCTCTTAGACTTAATTGTTATGGGCACAGCTGATATGGCAGTGTAACCATCTCTATCAACCCTGAATAATGCCATCCTGAAACTTTCTCAATTCAAGTTTAAAAGATGAACAGTAATAGCAAGTGGTCAATGGACACCATGCCAGAAAGCTATAGATATATCCAATTTCAAGAGTGGAAACAGCTTCTACATCTACTTACCGTATGTAGGACATCAATGGTTACAGCATATTGCATATTCTCAATAGACACCAGCAACACATTGCTCTCAGGCTCCCTTCTCTTTCCATCAGGACCAATGCCAAACTGTTGCCAGAAAGTAGAGAAGGCGACAAATGTTTAGTGCATACTTGTAATGCCTGTGACCAACATACACAATACTGAGGATCCAGATAGTTGTATGAAGAGAGAGAAGCATCTGGAGGGGTGGAGACACTTTACCTGGCCACTGCCATCGATGGCTGATGGAGCGACTGGTAGGTATGGATTAGTGTAGTCCCTGCAAGTTTAACAGGTCAAGCTATTATGACACAACAGGGTACTGTTTACATTGTGCCTTTGAATTACAAACTGAAACCAACAACCACTCCAACAATAGAAGAAAAGAACATGCAATCTCAACAGAATCAAAATTTTGAGTTCAACCAACCAATCTGCCAGGATTGCCTACCTGCTACGATGACTCTGAAACTTCACATTGAGATCATTGTGAGCAGAAAAGGATATGCGTAAGTGGCAAGTACCCACATGATCTGGCAGCAGGTATCTGTGGTACCAGGAAAAGCATAAAATTAGCTCAGTACTTTCTTTCCCTTGTGTTTCATAGACCATACTGGAGACACTCAAGTCTGATGAGATTTGCATAAAAGAACAATCCTGTGTTTATTGAATTTTGCCCATGAACATCCAGTCTGAGAGATAAAACAACATTCAGGCTTGCAGTCTCAAGTCCAACATAACAAGCTACCATTTGGCACATAAAACATGGGAACAGCACAAAAATTACAGTTAAAAACAAAGCTTTATCAGAACATCCTGGAAATGTTCACTCTGCAGATTAGAAACCATCTTGGAATGATAGACTTGCAATCTTGCCAAGAAACACAAATGGATCAAGCTGAGTTATGTAATGTCACATCCAAACATGACATTTTGAAATAATCTCTATAGACCAATCAATGGTTCTGAAAATAGGTATCAAGAGAACAAGAGACCTGGGAATGCTTCGCCCATCAAGGGCAGATCTAGCAGCTGAGGCTGTATTGGCATCACTGAACTGCACCAGAGCCTGGAGAGACAAGACATTATTCAGAAGATACCATCCAGATCTAAGCAACAGAAAAACAGAAAAGCAGATCCTACCAGGAATGGCTGGAGATATGGCCACCTACATATACAAAGGAATCGTATGTGGTGGTCAGCAGAGGGTTAGATGCTGTTCTGTAGCAGGGACATAGGATAGAGTACAGAGTACAACCAATGACCAGCGAAAGCCAAGTTACTCTCACCATAATACACACCTGGAAGCCAGCGCTTTTTTCAAACGTTGCAATCTTATGAACAAAGCCAAAAGCAGAAAATACCTGCAACGAGAACAGAGTCGGACCACCCTCAGTTCACATATATTAGCTCACTAAAAAGAAAATTCAAACTGATCTTAAATTGCAGCTACAATGGAAAACTTAGCTGCAAATCCAACAACAATAACCTTCACTAGATGCTACATTGCCTGAATTTATTTAATAACTTTTTTAAAAATACAAAAATTCAAACTGGAGGACATATATGTGTTACACAGCACAGCATCAGCATAAGATGACACCACATACAGAAAACCATCTCATGCAATTGATTTGAGCTTCTCTTCGAGCATACAACAAGCACATATAAAACCAACAAAATGCTATAAAAAGCAACTGAGATATCTATGGTCAGAAATTTGCCTCAAGATAAATTTTGTTTTGTCATAACACTCTCAGTCCTTTTGATCTCATCAAACCATTCCAAATTAGTCCCAACTGGATCCTATGTCAGACCCGAGTACAAAGTGTGGCCTGAATGGTTAAATACACAGAGAGTTACATCTCAAATAAGCTACAACCCTTTGAGTGACACTGGAATTAGTGTTGTCACACATCCTGTGCACTCCTCAGGTTCTCACTATGGGCTCCACCAAGGACCTAGAGAGAGTGACACTGGCAGAGGTGAAAGGCACACCCAATAATGTTAGCCCTCAGCAGATTAGCTTCAACGCAGTAAAATGCTTCATAAAGTGTAGGCACAAGAGCCATGTAAAGTGGGTTTGCGGGCTTTGAAGGAGAGACAATGGAGAGAGGACTGAGATGAATTCACATCAATCTCACATTGCCAGGGGATAGGGTAAAGAGGAGTAGGGTCAAGAGGCGGGGTTAGGGTGGCGAGGGAAGGGAAACAAACACACATGCGCTTTCTCCCATGCACCAGGCTGCCATCGAGGATGTGGCCGTCACATGGACCTGCTAATCCATGTAGCTTTCAGTCAAATTCAATCCATGCGTCCACAAAAACCCTATGAAGTACAGCTGAAATTTCACATAATCAAGCCAACTGAAGCCTTGAGGATCTCAACTCATATTGGCTTGAAGCCCTAAAAACTCGAACGGATCTCTTGTCACACTGTATGTGAAATTACATCACTTGCAGCACCACCTTTCAGATCCCTTGATAATACCAGTGCCCCGACACGAATGACTGCCATTAGAGTGTGTCACCACTATCTGAAAGCTTACCAGATGCAAGACGTCAATGCTGACATCGCCAGCCTCTACGCCCTCAATTGTTACCAGGAGGACATTGCTTGCAACATCCCCAGAGTTCTTACTGGTAACAATCTCTTGCCTGTTAGAGTACTGCAGGTAAACAGTCTTTCCTCGCACTTGAGCTGGTTCAGATGATGAGGCATAGTAGGACACCATGGAAATTGCTTGGTTCAAATCGGCCTGCATGCATGGAACACATGATAAGTACCTAGCCAGCTTCGTTCATCACCAACAAGCATTGGCATGGTGTGATGCAGAAATCACTGAAAACCAAAGAAGGTACAGACATTGAAGCTATGGACTGTGATAATATCGTACAGGAGAAGGTTCCGGCTGAGGTTTTCCTCAAGTTACTGCATCTTGACATGTTATCCCCTGGAAAAATGCTTTTCAAAGAGATTAACCTCACACATCAGTGCAAAACCAGGCTCCATACGGTGACATGGAAGACTAAGCTTTACTATGCGTGTGTAATGTCCCTGATATTGTTCAAGCCAGTTCTCTAATTTTCATCGAAGGCTTGCAGCTCCCAGATTTTGCAAAGAATTACGAAAAAAGGTTTTTTTCGTGTGTGTGCTTACAAACTCAACGAACGCCTGGTTGTGGTTGGCCCCGACATTGACCTTGGTATTCACCACCTTACCGAACGGCTTACAGAGCTCAATAAGCTCCTCCTCGCTGCACTCCCACGGCAAGTTTCGCATGTGCAGCACCCTAGACGGCGGCTGCGTGTACCGGAACTGGGGTTGCGCAGCCGTCGAAGTCATGTTGCGATGAAAATTTGACGCTACAGAATAAAGAAAAAAAAAAGGAAAAAGAGAAAAGAAAAACGGAGAACGCAAAAGCAAGACTGAAAAGCTTCTAAAAAATTTAAAGCAAAAGCAAGGTCTTCTTTCACAACGACGACGCTACTAAGACAATCTCAGATCTAGCAAAGCAGAGCAATGGCGTGGGATTAGACAAAGCGTCGTCACTGCGATTCGCATAACCGCCAACACTGCAAACCCTCGCTCCCGTCCCTCTCTCTCTCTCTCTCTCGCGCACATCCCTCTTTCTCCCCCCCCACAACACCCACTCGGCCCCGCCTCACCCTTCTCAAGAAACAGATGAATCTAGATATTTCATCCATGTGGACGTCACTATTCAACTTCGTTTAAAAAAATTAACAGGGATGAATATCAAGAAAAGGATGAAAGAATATTTTATCATCCATATGCAGGTCTGTGCTTTCCATAGACATGGATGAATATCAAGACATGGATGGAATTATATTTTATCATCCATATGGGTGTCAGTGCTTTCCATTGACATGGATGAATATCAAGACAGGGATGAAATAATATTTTATCATTCATACGGACGTCAGTCTTCAGCCTCGTATTTTTCCATAAGCTGGATTTTAGGAAACATGAAAACGGATGACGTTATAACTTCCATCCATATAGACGAAAGCCGGAAAGGGAACCGATGAAGTTATATTTTATCATCCATGTGGGATGTCAGTTTTCAGTCCCGCGTTTTCCATTCGCAGAATTAGGAAAAGAGAAAACGGATGACGTTACATCTTCCATCCATGTGGACCAGAGGCGAGAGACGGATGAAGGTATGAGTATCAAGAAACGATGAAATTATAGTTTATCATCCTTGTGGATGTCAGTATTCAGCCCCTTGTTTTCCATGACCAGTATTAGGAAACAAGAAAACGGATGACGTTATGTCTTCCATCCATGTATACGAAAGCGGGAAATGAAGGTATATTTTATCATCTATGTAGACGTCAGCATCTAGCTCTTATGTTCCATAAACAGGGATGAGAAGCAGGAAACGGATGACGATAGATTTTATCATTCATACGGAAGTCAGTACTCCTCATATTCTCGACAAGTAGAATGAGATATAAGAAAATGGATGACGTTACATTTACCATCCAGGTGGACGAGAAGCAAGTGACGGATGAAGCTAGGTTCTTCATCTATGTGCCCGTACCAAGTATGTTCCATTAATTGGGATGACAAGCAAGAAAAGGATGAAGGTAGATGTTATTTCCCATCCAAGTGAACGTTATTCAATGCGTATTCTTCAAAAGCAAGGGATAGAAGGCAAGAACAGGATGAAGCCACATGTTTTCATCCATGTGGATGTCGGTGTTCCAACTCATATTTTGATGGGATTTGGTGTTTCCTTATATGCAACATTGTAATCATTGTTTCATTTTTATTTTATTTCATTTTATAAAATTTTTCCTGGCACAATTTTTTTGGGGGAAATTTCTGGAGAATTTTTTTAATAGTGTAAATTCAACTAATTTTGCTATTTTTGGGAAATTTTCACCAATATTTCAATATCACAAAATTGAAAAAGGAACTCCTAATTGTAATGCTTGCAATCCTTAGCATGTTCTAGTGTGTAACCCTTTTTTTTAATTATTAAAATTAATTAATTTTTTTAATGATGGGATAATAAGTCATTGGCTTCTAATATTTACATCCATTGGTGGAGCTTTGTATTTGACAAGAAATGTAGCCAATTACCAAATGAATTAGCCATTTATATTATCCTTCACCTAATTCCCTTTGTGTTGCCTTTAGCCAAAAACAAACCCCTCCTAGGTTGTTGCCATTTGGAGCTTATGACCACACATTTTACATGGCCCAAAATGCCTTCTCTCAATAGGTTGAAACTAGAAACATCTTCAAGATATCTTTGACATGATGAGCTCTTGAACATGTTGAGATTAATTTATAAACACACAATATTTTTTTGAATGATGTTTCAATTATTTTGAATATTTAAACTAAAAAGTTAAATAATGCTTTTTAGGTTTTGCAATATTTAATTACTACGGCAACCATGGTCAATAAGGTTGGAGTGAAACAACACCCATTAAAACATTAATAAATAAAATTTTAGTTTAAAATATTGTGTTATGATCAACTTAATCCAATTTGCAATTTCACCTTTGATTTGAGGTGTTGTTGAAATCGTAAGTTTTGGCTAACAACCAAAGTCAATGTTTCACAAAGCAAGTGAGTTGAGAAAATGTTTTAAGATTTTAGCACCTCACAAATGTGGGATAGTGAGATTTAACATTTTCAAATGGATTTTCATTTTGGGAGTTGAAATTTCATAGTTATTTGAATATTTGGAACATAGTTTAAAGAGCTAAACCTTGTTCAAATTAAACTTTCTTTAGTTGTCAAAAAAATATTGAATTAAAAAAAAAAAAATTAGGTTGCTTTCTCTGTTTGAAGATCTAAAACATTAGTTATGGCCAAAAGAATAGTCAAGAATCGTTTTGACAATTTGGTTTTTGATCATTAAAATTTATGATAAAAATATAAATTCATCTTTGATGAGAATGTGCATTACATTGTTGGAAAGGTCTTTTCAAAAGTTACAACTTTGTGCATGAAAGTTTTTCAATTTGACTATATATGAAAGGGTTACAAGCTTGCAAAATTGTGAGACTTGTAACTTGAAAATTTTGAGAATTTCATTTTAAAATTTTGAATTTTTTTGTCATTTTGATGTAATCCATGCTACCACCTACATATAATATATTATAGAGAGGAAAATGATGAATTTCCCAAGTCCAAGATGTGATGAATTTTGTGAATGTTTTTTTTTTTTTTGATTTAGTTCATGCACTGATTTGTCTTTAATTTGCACTAATTGCTTTATTTCTTGGTTTATGTAAATTGATTTCATTTTGAATTCAATGTAATGAATTTGTTTTAGTCTCATCTTGAAGCTTTCAAGTTTTCTTTTTTTATTGGAAGGGAATTCACCTTAGATTTACATTATGTTACAAAATTGAAAATTGATATGGTCATTTACCCCTCCTAATACCTCTTGACAAACCCAAGGATGTGTTAAATGTGATCATACAATGATTAATGAAATAGTTAATAATTTATGTAAGATAATGCATAGGTCATCATTGACCACATCACTACAACAAAAACATGTCTTTTTCACTACTTGAATTTGGTTAATATGATTATACAATCATATTTCCTTAATTGACATGACTAATCATGTTTGTTTTGACTAATTGCAAAAATAACAATGTTTATTATGATTAAGTCTAATTTTTTATTTTAGTCAAAATAGACATTAAAAATAATATGTGGAACACAAAGGATTCACATAAAATCATAGTGTTAGCTACATCATGATTAAATTAGCTCATTATAATATGAAATAAATGGTGATGTGTCATCATGTATGACTATTATGACTAAAACATGTTATTTTTAATGTCTTATGTGGCATAATGTATATGATGTCTTAATTTTTTGTATTAAATGTAATTATGACTTGAAAGAACATATATATTTCTATGATCAAGTTATAATTGTGTATTTCACATGTGAAATGAAATTAATTACTATTATAACTAAATAAATTACATTAGAAATGTTGACATAAACATTTTAAATTATTGTCATGTTTTTACATTATGAAATTATTAATCAATAAAATAAAATGTATTTTATTTGAATTCATGGCATACATGAAAATATTTTTAAAAGTTAATATTATGACATTTGATAATAAACACATTATAGAATTGAATTAAATGATGAAATTATAAAAATTTGAAAACTTAGATTTGATTTAATCAATTAAGTATTTGAATTATATTATAAATTTTTTACATTAAAACATTAGATGCATAACACAATTCAATGTAGTTATGAAAATAAAAATAAAAAGAATTAAATTGAATACTGAAATGAAGGTAGGTAGGTAGGTAGGTAGGTAGGTAGATAGGTAAATGAATAAGTATTTATTACCTACCTACTTACCTACTAAACACCACCTACATATGTACATACCTACCTACTTACCTATTACATATCTACCTATGTATCGACTACATACCTACATATTAACTAAACACCACCTATTATTTATTTACATATGAAATTAAGTTTTCATTATGAACTTAAATAATTATATTAATCATTCTAATTTTCAACTTTCAAAAGTTCATTGCATTCATATTTAGGCAATGACAAGATTTGTTACCATGTGAAATGATGGTTGGATAATTAAGGACTTGCCATATGGCCATGGAAATGAGGGTTCAAATTTCATTCTTGACATCCTATGAATGTGATTAAAATTAGTCATGTTATAGTTGTGATTAAAATTAATCACATTGACATGACAAAAACAAAATATACACACATTATAAAGGGTTGTATGGGTTTGGCTACTTGTCAATAAACTTGCAAAGAAAAATAAAAAAACTTCTGAGTGCATTTAAATTGATGATAATTCACCTTTTAATTTTATAAAATAAAGTAATGTAAAAAAAACATTGTAATGACTTGTTGAAATTTTAAATTTCTAATAATGATTTTATTTAAAAAATATATTGTTGCTTAAATTAACATGTTGGTTAAAATAAACATGATGGATTTCAATCACATCAAGATGATTGACTTACTAACAACTAGTTGTTGTAATTAACTAGTCTTTTTTTATTGAGCCCAAATGTGTCCTATATTTGTTTTGATTGAAAATTTAGTCAAAAAGTTAAAGAAAAAGACAAAATTTGCTACAATGCATTACAATATTTTAGGTTTCCTATGACATTATTTCATTTACTTTTATTTTTCATGGCTTGTTCCTTGCCATGGCAAAGTTCCAATGTTGTTTAATTTTTTTATTTTGTTGAATTTGATTATCTACCAATGATACTATGATGAAAGAAAATGCATAAGAACTACAATATGTAAGTAAATTTGGTTTAATTAAATCAATAGATAATTTGTCACACTTTGGTACTTTTGGTTGAATGTTTTATTTTAAACCAAAAATCAATTTAGAAATTGTTTCTTAAAATTTAGAATTCCCATGTGTTTGGTGTTTTTGTACATTTGTTTTTTTTTGTAACGGGTGATGTGTTCAATGAAAAAATGGTTTTAAATATTTCATGTTTTGGGTATGGAGTGTATTCATAAATGTGTGGCTTTGGAATTTCATTTTACATTTTCAAATTTTCAAATGTCACTATTAAATTTTCTTGATTTAGGGGTGCATTCATATATGTCATGTTAAGTAGCATTGGCAATGATGTGGAATCTTAGTTGGTAGGTGGTGTTAACTTGGTGTTAGGTGTGTGTGGCATTTAACATTAGATTTAGCCTTAATATTAGATTTTAGGTTTTTAAATCACTAGTATGTAAAGTTATTAAGATAACTTAGTGTTCCATAATAACGTGGAGATAGTTGTGGGATCTAGTCCCATCATCCTTCCCACTTACTATCTTCAAGAACAACTTTAAATTTCACATCGTTACATTTTCAAAAAACATCATGAACATTTCTATAACTAAAACACTCATGAATTTCTCATGTTATTCAATGTTTGAGTTTATTTTGTTGCTATTCAATGTCCAAATTCTTTGATGTTATTCAAGGCTTAAGTTTTTGTTGTTATTCAATGTGTGGATTCATTAAAAAAAAAACATGAAACCAAAAAAATTAACAATAATGGTGCAAGCATAATTTGTGAACAATGGTGTTGCTTAGTTGTAGCATGAGAAGAACCAAACTTTCACATAGTAACAAAATCAACAAAAGTTTTTGCACACCAATGTTGAAAAAAGTTGACAAAAACTCTTGTGCATTAACAAAGTCGACATAAGTTTTTGTTTGTGCATCAACAAAGTTGATGACAAAGAGGTTTTGTGCAACAACAAAATCCCAAAGTTTAATAGAAGTTTTTGTGTAATAACAAAGTTGATAAAATGTGCAATAATAGACAAAAAAATTTCACACAACAACAAACACTTAACGTAGTGTTTTGCTAAGTAGCAAGCTTGACACAAGGTTTTGCAATGCACCTTTCACATAGACATTCATCGAAAGTAGACAAAACAATGATTTTGATGTGCCATTTTTATTAAAAGCATCAATAGAGGTTACAACACATTGCATCGCCTTCATGTTTGAATGCACAAACTGAAATGGAAATAGGTGATTACTACTACGGTCTCAGGAATCATGCTTTTGCTACAAGGGTGAGTTTCAGGACATTCTTCGGGGCTTATTACGAACGATGGATTCTTTTGCTGGTGTTTGAGATGCAAACAAAGAGAGAACAGAAGCTGATTAGTTTGCTGTTGTGTTTCGTACTGCGGAATGGCAGCAGCAAACTGCAGCGTTAGCTGATGAGAACAAGCATTGGGGCCCTGGTGCCAAGCCCGCACCGCCTCTTGAAGGTAAATTTGATCTTTCGTTCCCTTATATAACTTTGCTGTATTTTTTCATTTCAGCAAAGGTTTTTGATCTCTTCTTCCATCAGCCTTTATTTTTCCTCGCATGCGTGAGCAAGCTCTCCAAGTTTCGTCGTATATATCAATTGCGTTGTTTGAAGATCTTTGTTGTTGCTCGAAGCAATTATGTACACCGAAGAGGTTGTGAAAAAAATTGAGTCTCCTTTGTGGAAAGTGTTGACGAGGAGAGGAATTTTTGCTGTCGGGAGCTGCTGCAGGTACAAGGAAGCAACAGCAGCAAATCAAGAGCAGTAGCCACAATATGGCAACGGCAGTGCAGGCCAGCAATCGGAGGGTGCTGGGAGACATTGGCAACGTGGTTGTCGGTGCGTTGTCTGTAAGGTGCAACGTGAACAAAGAGAGCGTTCAAGAGTGAGTTAGAATTTCTCAGATCATTCGGAGATAGAAACCACAAATGCCTTGGCCAGCTTCCCTTCCACAGCTAGTTCTCCCTGATTCTCTCTCAAATTGCATTCATCGCTGTATCCTTCAATCCTCTATTCGATTTCTCTCACAAGGAATGGGGGTATTGAAGTGCTGGATTGTGTGTTAATAGGAAAGCTCTTGTGAAGCAAATTGCAACAAAGGGGAATCGGCCTGTCACTCGGTATGGCAAAAAATCTCATACCCTAGTATCAGATCTGTGTTCAAAGCCATGCGTGGTCCTTGCAGTTCTCTGATTTAAGCATGGCGCGTTTTGAATGTGGCAGGAGATATGGTGCTGCCTTGCTCAACAGCCAAAATGCAGCACAAGAACCTACTACCAAGGTTTGAACACTGCCTCTCATTCTCACAGTCCACAGATACCAAAGCTAATTCCCCATCAACAAAATGGGTTCTTTCTGAAGAGTTCTTCCAAGTTCTAAAACTGCTTTCTCCCTCTTTCTCCCTCTGTCTCTGTCTCTCTCCCCAATTGTTCTCAAACAGAAAATTGCATCCAACATGGGATGGATAGCAAAGGTAGTGGAAGTCAGAGCTGAAAAAGCCAAATTGGAGGTGGTGAAGGCTGAAGACAAAGGGAAGCATGTTGGGGACTGGGGTGCCAAGCAAAGGCACACTGTCACATCATCACAGCCACATGAGACTGTAGGCTCTGCAGCAGCAATGCAACCTCATTGGAGATTTGGAGCATCTAAGGCTACCTCAGCATCAAATAAGCCAGGAAAGGCTTCAAGTGCTGTTGCTCAGGGCAAGGTGCATGCTCATGTAGCTCCTGTTAAGAAGGAGAAGGATCAGACTCTTACAGATTTATTGACTGCCTGCAGCAAGGTACTTGCTTGTTCCTGATGACTTTCTGAATTCACATTAGTCACATGATCTTTTGTGCAACTGGAGTCCAAATGGTGCAACTTGTCTTCAGTAAATCAATCATCATAGTAGCCTGTACCTGCAGTACAGCTCTCTGATGATGTAAAGAGCAGATCCTAACTAGTGTTTGAATTTGATGATGCAGGCAGAAGATCATGGTATTGATGCTGAGATGCAGGAGCAGGAGGTACCAGATTTCAATATAGATCGGCATGATGTTGGCAACCAGCTTGCTGTCATTGACTACATTGAGGACATTCACACCTTCTACCAGAAAACTGAGGTCAGCTCACATCAAGATATGTTGTAGGTGTGTGGGATTTTGGTTGGTCACTGGGGACTGCATATTGGGGATGGGATTTTTGGTTAGCCCTCTGTAATCAGAAATTTGCAAGTGACTTCTTGTTTGTGCTTTCGAAGGTTTTCACAAAATCCAGAATGTAATGTTCAGGTCCAAAGCTGTGTGCCAGCAGACTACATGGCTCAGCAGTCAGAGATCAATGAGAAAATGCGTGCCATCCTTATTGACTGGCTCATTGACATAGAGTCCCTCTGCCCTTCTTTGCTGTATTATCTTCTATCAAGCTAAAACGTTTTTGATTCCTATCCAAGAAGTTTACCTCTAGTCCCGCATCCAATTCCCTCAGACATGGATAGTGGTGTGTCTGTGCAGGGCCACTTGAAGTTCAAGTTGATGATGGAGACATTGTGTCTTACAATAAATCTGATTGATCAATACCTGAGTGTGCAAAGTGTATCCTGCAAGAATCTGAAGCTGGTGGGTGTGACAGCATGGCTACTGGCTGCCAAATATGAGGAAACATGGGCCCTGAGGTCCATGACTTAGTGCACATCTCTGACAATGATTACACTAGGGAGCAAATCCTGAATACAGAGAAGACCATGTTGAACACTTTACAGTTCAACTTGACAGTTCCAACCCCATATGTTTTTGTCTCAATGCTGCCTCAAAGCTGCTGCTGTGGATCAGGAGGTATCTATTCTAAATTACAGTGAAATCGGAGCTTTTAGGTACAAGTCATATTAAGGCATCTACAACTCTATGTGACCTCAAACTTATGATCTTGTACACAATTCCTCATCCTGGAGACGGCTGTCACAACAGAGTTAGAGCAACTATTATGGTATTTGGTGGAGCTTTGCCTCACAGAGTACAGCATGGTCAAGTATTGTCCTTCTCATTTGGCCGCTGCTGCTGTGTACACTGCACAGAAGACTCTTGCAAGAGAGCCCAGCTGGGGCCCTGCCCTTCAACAACACTCTGGCTACACTGAATCCCAGCTCAAGTATGTTACATCCCATCCCCTGAGTCTGCTTCATATAGCTCATTGAGTTATGCTCTTGCTGATGATGTTAAACCTATAACCTATATCTTCCTTGCACACTCTGCTGCCCCTCATACATTGAATGACTTGTGGCAGGGAATGTGCAACAATGATGACAGTTTTCCAAAGCAAGGCAGGTACTGGACGGTGGTGCACAAGAAATACTCCAACTCTAGCTTTTTGTGTGTTGCAAAACTCACACCTTCAACTTCAATCAAAATTGTCACTGCCAGCAGCTGATCACCATATCTTTCCCCTTATCTGAGTTAAGTATTCACCTCCTTCTTCACCACATTGGGTAGGTGAAACTGCCTTCACCACTCATTCTCTCTCTCTTTCAGTAGGAAGGTGTGTGTTAAGCTTAGAGTGAAATCACAATACACGTGGATTCTCTCAATGATTAGCTTGACCTAATATTGTCAAAGAAAACTATTGACAATCCTGGTACCTCCATTTGTAAAAGGCATTACAGAGAGGGGATTCAATTCTGTATAACTGAAGCTGAGCTTTCACCTATTCTGTACAAACAAATGTCCTGCAGGTGCTATTAGTGTACATGGTTAATAAAAGGCCTAGTGCGTTGTTTACTTGCGAGGAAGTGAAAACAGCTACAAATTTTGTACTTTGAGAAAAGCATTTTTTTTGGAAAGCTTCAACATTTCTAGAAATAATGTAACTTGTACCCGAAGCCTCCAAAATAGTACAATGCACCTCAATGCATTCACAAGCTTTCAAGTCTTGTCCCTCAATAATGGCAGTGTATAATTGTATAATGATTAGGTATGAGAGGTAAAACTAAAAAGTTTGAAATCTTGTTGACCAACATTTTTGGTATTGGTCATCTTTGTCATATACAAATCTTTGTCATATTTTGTTGTTATAAAAACAATCACACCTTACAAGAACACATCAAAGAAGCATCCCGGTTCGGTGGATCTCATAACTACAAAACAAAACAAACCACCTTCCTTCATAGATAGATATATGATTGAAACCTTGGGAGCTCTATACGTGAATTGAATACTAGCAACAATTGAAGCCATGCAACTATGAAATGCTTCCAAGGCACTGATCTATTATTGAAGTCCATATGACAAAAATTGCAAGTTGGGGACAAAATCATATGTAGATTTCTTAATCAAATATTTGTTTCAACTTCAAGTATATTGGCTACACTATTTTAAACTTTATTCCCAAATATGTATAAATGTAATTTTGAATTAATTAGATATGTGGTAAAGATATTTACATTCAATTTTGTGAATTACATTGAAACATTTGAACCATACTCATACATGATCAAATTTTGTGATTATCAAATGAACTTAAAATTGTTATGGTGTTTTTGGCTTGGTCATAAAATTAACTTGAAATGTTTTTGTTAGGAGATTTGTTATGTTTTAGGTATTATGTTCTACTTATGTTAGGTGAATTAGGGTGAGTGAACTTGGAACCAATTCCAACGTGAAAGTGATTCTAAACATTTAAACTTTTAGAATAGAATTTAAATCCCTACATGGGGTGTTTTAATCTAACTTTTTGAATTTGAGATCTCACTTTTCTTGTATTGTTGTGTCTATTTTGCAAGTGGGTTCATGCAAGTTCATGCTTCTTTTGTAAAAATGATTGTACATGAATTTTTATTTGTTGTGAGCGAATTGCATTTTGGTTTGATATGATATGCCTTGTAGGAGGGTTTATGTTGTTTTGTGTGTCATTATGGACAACGATGGTTGTAAGTGATGATGTCCTTGTGCACGACATTTTAACCTACATGGAATTAATGTGACTATGTGCTTCTTTTTTATATCATATAAGTAAAGTTCATTTCAATGATGAATTTGATGTGTTTTCATAATTTTGTATCTTGAGAGGTCATACATCCCATTTTCAACATAGGGGGTTTAACATTAGAATGGAGTTTATATGGAATTTGGGGTGCCCAACCTAATTAGGTCACATTCAAATTGAACATTTATTGTTCATTATTAATCAAGTTTGTGTAGTCATTATATAATAAAAATTGACCTTTTTATTTATGTACCTTATAGGATTGAAGGTTGAAAGTTGATTAATTTTTTTTTAACGACTATTTCTTTTGAAAGTTCAAAGTTTTAAAACTATTTCAAATCTTTTTAAAGTTATTGAAACCATCTTGTAGACCAAGTATGTAAACATTTTTTGACAATATGTGGTGTTTTTTTATCCTACCATTTGTTGGGTGTCACTTTGATGCACACATGACCAAAGTGCGGTGAAAAAATAAAAATTGATTGAATTTTGGTGAAAATATTCAAACAAAATAAAAGTGATGACAATTTATTAAAGTAAAATAACCATATGTGTTATGTAGAAGCTTTGAACTAATGTGAATTTGTGTTTTTTTGGGTAAAAATTTGCCAAAACATAACCTAAGAAAAATCTAGTGACCTCCCAAAAAAATGCATTTTCTTAATGTGATTTTTACCAAAATTAGATTTAGATTGTCAATAATTGAAGTGAGAATTTTGAAAATATGTTGCAAAAATTATGGATGTCAAAAGTATCACATCGTCAAACAACTATCAACATCAAAAGGAGGTTATAAATAGTTCACACATATGAAGGTGTAAGTCGTTTAAAATTCTACATGGAAGTTTATTAAGTTGTTACCTATTTCTACAATCAAGGCCATTGGATTTATGAAATATTTTTATCTTATGGTTGTTCAATGTATCTCTAAGTTTCTAGTGTGTTAAATGCATTGTTCATTACAACGTAATCTGGTTTGGTGAGATTTGTGAGCTTGTCTTTTTTGGTTTTCTTCAAGGTGAATGGAGAGCCAAGGTAGAATTTTGCAAAGTGATGGGGGTTGGAGGTTAAAATTTCAAGGCAACTCCAAATATTGGGAATCAAATTTTTTGAGATTGTCATCTTCATCATCAATTTTCTTTAAATCAATTTGTTGCAATCCCATATCATCAATTCAACTTTCATGTTCATTTTTTCAATTTTTGAGGCCTACATGTTAAATGTTTCTACTTATTTGCTTAATTTTTTTGGTTGTAGCTTGCATGCTTGTCTTGAAGGTTCCAATATCCATGACTTGGTTTGTTTAGTTATTTTATTGCAAGCTTGTGTTCAAGGTTGAAACCTTCAAACATTTTGTGTTTTGTCTTCAAGGTTCATGAGTCATGACGAATCAAATTTTCAATTTCCAAAAATATTCAATTCAACTTTTTGTCTTCAAGCCTTAGGCCTTAATGGGCCTATATTGAGTTTTCAATCATTGAAGATATAAAGGGTTCAATCTTCAAGGTTCATCAATTTTCCAATTTTTTCTAGGCTTATTGATTTTCTAGTTCCTTTTGGCTTTGTTGATTTTCCAATTGCTAAGTCTTTTGGGGTTCATGAATTTTCCAATTCCTTTAGAATCCATCAAGTTTTTGTTGTTGAGTTGTTAATTCCAACAAAGGCTTGACCTTTTGTTTTGAAGTTCTTTGTGTTGTTCAATCATTGAAAGCAATTTTCACTACCTTTTGTGTGTGGCGAATTATCATGGTTCCATTGAAACCTTTAATGAACTTTAGGTTCAAGGTTTTTTTGGGTTTGATTGTTCTTACTTTTCACAATGGATTTTTTCTACCTAAAACTTTTCATGTAGGTATTGATCCTAACATTGTTGTAGTTGCAATTATTGTGCATTTGGAACAAGAACTTGAACACCCAAAGTTTCTTGCAAAGAAACAAAAATATGAACTTGGTAAAAAATTTCAAGACTTTTGGGTAGCATGATTACTATGGCTAGCATTTGTGGTCAATGGGAATGGATTGTGATTTTTATTAGGTGTAAAATTTATTTCAAAATTAAAGATGAAGAAAAACTACCCAAATTGGATTATTTGTTGAAGCATGCAAGGACACAAAAGGCCACTTTTGCCATGGCAAGGGTGAAAACTGGGGGAATATATCAAAAAAAAAAATCCTAGCACAAAAAGTGAAGTTTTGTTTACTTAGATCCCACATTATTCTATTTTGCAAGGTGTTATTTGTCAAGTTCAAGGCTTAACAAGAGGAAAGTTTTGCAATTTTTTTTTATTTTCTACTAGCCCGCGGGAAGCCTATTACAGATTTTCAAAACATGTGTTCTCTTCTCAAGTTTCTCAAGGTCAAACATTCTCTAAAATACATTGGTATGATAATTCTAATTGGGGAATGGTTGAAGTTCTACACATGGTAATCATGCAAGCTATCAAGCTTGTAGTGCACAAATTTAACTATGCGGTTTTGTCTTGTGATGAGGTGATGTCAATTGGCAACCAATCTTGGTTATCAATCCATGTGTACATTATCTAAAATTGGAAAAATATCCCCATCTTGTTGTATTTGGAACATGTGATGAATATATCTAATGTGACCAATTTGAAGATGGTCATCGTACAAGCTTTTCTCAACAATGGTGGTATGTAACATTTTGATATGTTTTTAAAAAAACTTTTGTTTTTTCATGTTGATAAAGTTAATGCTTTTAGGGTTGTTGCATAGGTGTTATTGTCCAAATTCAAGCTCAATTTGTTTTATGGCACATTAGACAAACTTGGTTGTTGAGACCCTTTCAACTTGCCCATTTTCAAACATTTGGAAGGAATTTTGTAATCGCTTTATAAGTATTTTTCCATGTTTCTAAAGAGGCATTTGGAATTAGTTAAGTTTAGGTGGATCTTGGAAACAAATGGCTTATAGATCTTGAACAATGTCAAGACCCATTGGATTTTTATGTTGGGCTTAATCAAAAGAATGTTACAAAACTATTGTCCATTATTGTTAAAGATAACATTGGATAGTTCAATAAACTAAAATGATGCTACCAACTTGGAATTCTTAGCTAATGTTGAAACACTTTTGGGCCTTGTGTGCATATGCTTTTTTTGAATATTGTGAAGATTTTGATTAAGCTTGTTTAGGCCCATGACATCTTTGTCATTAATCTATTGCAAGCACTTGAGCTTTGTCAAATTAAATTGAACAAAATGTTCATGGATCCAATTAATGCCCTCACTTTTAATGCATTTTTTTCATTCCAAGCTTTTGCAAATGGTAAACATGAACCATTTTGATGAGGTGGATTAATGATTTCAACAATAGGATTGATCACTTGGCATTTGAATGCCAAACAAACCATGTATGGGTGTGAAGGCTCAAGATTTTAACATCGAAATGACATGCTATGTGAATAGATTTATTTTTTATCACATTGTACAAGGTGTGAAACTCCAATGCATAGAGGATACAACAAAACTAGTTAAAGAACTACAAGCTTGATTTCTACATGTGTTCAATGAGGCATTCATTTTTGTTTACCCCCACTATTGGACACTTGCAAATTGTGATGAGTTTTTCAATAATCATGTCAATGTTGTGAAGTCTCTATTTTGCTTACCAAAGAAGATGAAGGTTGGTGAGGTTGAATAGATGATCAATGAACTTTTGTGTGCATCCAACTTGGATTTGCATAAATTTATGTTCAAGGATGATGAAAAACAATATTTGAATTGCTTTGGGCCTTTTTCATAGTATTAATCTTTTCATTAAAATGTGAAGGTTGATCATATATTCTTTTATTCTTTTTTGCAACATTTCATAATATGTTAAATTGACAAGGCTTGCCATGATCCAAGTGTTGGGTTTTGTGGAGGATGAATGTATGTTTAGTAACTTTAATTTCATTAAATCTAGGATTCACAATCAATTGATAGATCACTTGAATTTGTGTGTTTGCATGTTTTGGCAATTTTTTTATACCATGGATGCATTTCCTTATGACAAGGTAGTGCACATTTGACAATATAATAATATTTGATATGTTTTGAATGCTTGAAGCTTCAATCTTGGCCCTTGAGGTGGCCTTTGGCCATTAATGGTTATAGGCTACCATCTTTTGTAGGCTATGAACTTTGAACCTTTAATTATAAATTTTATTAAGAATATTACTAGCTTCTTTTTATGCAAATAGACATTGTGTTGAAATGGATAGAGTTTTTGAAGATTGGGGCTTGATCCCCCCACAATGTACATCCACCTAACATTAGTTGTAACTAAATTTCAACTTTTTAAAAAAATAATGTTTAGCCAATTTTTTGAAAACAAAATAGTTTAGTTATTAAAATATTTCACCACCATCTCTAGCATGTTGCCAAGAATATTCACATTAATAATAATATGTGTTCTTAAATACACCAAAAAAATGAAGGTCATAAGCTTTTTGCTTTTGGGCTTGACATATTTGCAAATATTGCAATTTTTGAAAAATAGATTTTTTTTTTTTTCATACTTAGTAATGAGTTTTGCATGAAACACTATAATGCAATTTCTATACCACCCAACAACTTTTGTGCAAAGGGAAATTATATGGGCTATTATTTTTTGATACACAAAAATTTTTGCAAAAAAAATTAAAAACAAGTTTGGAATTACATGTTCAATGGACAAGGTGTGCTTTTGTAACTAGATGTACAAGGGGCAACAATAGTGCACAAATTACTTGTTCATGATACAATATTCATTTTCATAATAACAAAGACTGAAATGGCTTTGGTGAAGCCACTTGTGGAGAGGAAGACAAAAAAAATTGATTAATTTTTTATTAAGATAACCACATTGTGTTATCCACAGATGGGGTCCAAATCACAACAACGCATTTTGGGTTTTACGACTAGCCTTTCCAACTACATATTAGTTAAGAAGGACATATACAATTAGTCATGACTAGTGAGTTGTTAAATTTAGGTTGTTTCACCCATTTAATCGCAAGGGATGTTTAGTTGCAAAGCCCAATCGTTTTAATGACTAGGATTAAATTTTTTATTTTTATAATAATGAAATTCCACATCATTATCCTTGGTATGACATGTAAAGTGCATGCCATTTCAACTTAGTCATTTTATTCAACTAAGTGATATAAAAGACACATTGTTGGATGGACAACATGTGTCAAAAATCTATAAACCCATTATTAGTCATTACACATAACCAAAAGTTAGCCTAGTTTAACATAGCTAGGCTATGCAACCTAACTTAACTTGCCTAGCCAAAAGTTAACCTAACTTAACCTAATTAGGCTAGCTACCTATGCTAGGCAACCTAATCTAGGTTAGGTGGTCTAAAATAAAAACAAATGTCATTTTTAACCTCAAAAACCTAAACTAGGCTACTTAACCTAAATTAAGTGATTTAGGTACCATAGGTTACAATAATGAGGACTTGAATTCTTCACCTTTAGTTTGGGGTTCAAGTCTTCATCCATTGCATTATCACATTTTCTATACTAATTATATTTAATACAAAGTTATAAAGTTCAAAATTTTTAGCTTTGAATTAACCTTGGCCATCCTAGGTTGATTGGGGTCAATTACCCTATTACCTACTAATGTAACCTAGACCTAAACCTCCCTAGGTTGATTTAAAATGAACTAGTTTGTCAACCTATATTATTTATTAACCTATCCTACATTAACCTAAACATTCTTAGGTTAAAAAATAAATTAACTTCCAATAAATATGTCACATCTAGTCACACAAACTTGAAGTGGTTATAAACTTGATAAAATATATTGTAACGAGATTACTTAAATTGACTTGGCAAAAAACTTAAAACTTAAAACCTAGGCAAACCTACCTAAATTAACATATTAGTAGGGTAATCTATTTTAGATATATTTAAACATATTAGATGTAATAAAATTTTAATGTTTAGTTAAGTAATTTACAAGGTCGCCTATATTATGAATGAGGTTTTTACTAAGTAGTCTACATATATAAGTTAACTTAATAGGTATGTAAACCTAAGCTAGTGTGTTAACTAATTAAAAAGTCAAGGAATTATGTCACCTTTTTCAAAACAACTATTAACATAATAGTCATAATTACAAGTTAATAATATATTGTTTAATACACATACACATGCATGTGAATTTATGATTTCAAAAACTTCATGGCACACAAAAAATTATGACATGTTGTGACAAATATTGATGCCATAAATTCAAGACACACAAAAACTTATGGTGTCACAAATTTTCATGGAAATCCATGATTTTTTGTGACACCTTATTGCTAAATGACATGCCATGTCATCATCACATGGAAGACCAAATCGTTATTAATCACAAAGAAGAACAATATTTTCAACTAACTAATAAATGAGATTAATTCATCAAATCAATGACATGAATCATGATGTTGACAAATAGGACCACATCATTTTATTGACATGTAACATGTCATGTCATCATCACATGGAAGATCGAGTCGTTATTAGTCACAAAGGTGGATGGTTCTTGCAACTGACTAACTAATGAACAAAAATTGAAAAATAATATGATAATTTACCAAAAAAACCAACAAGTTGTCATATTTACTACAATTGCAAAACTATGATGCCATATGGCATGTTGATATCTTTTGCGATTACTTAGTGATTATTATGACTAAATAGTTATAAATGTAGTTGAAAAAAATAATAGTCATTTTTGTGTTGTAGTGACGGTAAAGCTTTTGGACTTGCATCTTGATGCAAATAATTAGATTAAAGGATTGGACATTATCTCTAACATAGTGAACAACCAATAAATGTTTCATTTTATCCACAGTAGTGTATGAGTCATCATGTTGACTAATAGTGAAGTATTTTATTATTACCACAATGCTAAAACATGTCTTTTACAATTGGTTTTACTCGATTATAATCATTTTTCTAGTCATTTAAAAAGTCACTTATGTCATTTTCTAGTCGTTTCTTTGATTGTAATAAAATAAGACAAGTGGTAAAAGACATGTTTATAGGTGGAATCTTACATCATCATGTTGTCAGACTAGAAGTTGTTATTTTAGTAACAAAAGTTAAGGTATTTTTAATTAACTAGTTTTAATTTATTTAAAATATATTATTACAATTTGAATAATATTAACATATTTATCCAAAAAAACCCACTAGTTATCATACTAATTATAGTTTCAAAACCATGACATCATATGACATTTCAATGGCCTTTGCAATTACATAGTGATTTTTGTGACTAAGTAGTTACAATTGTAGTCGAAAAAGACAGTAGTCATTTCTTTGACCGATCAAAAAACCCATAATGTAATGTTGTGCATTTTGGTAGATGTTGTCATTACCAATTTCATTTAAGTAAATTTAGTTTCAAAAGTTGTCATTTTTGTGGGAGTTGTTGTGACGATCATGATCCAAACAAAGGACATGTTTTATTGTGATACCCAGGGATATGTTTTTACCTCTTGTTGTGGAGGTATTTGACTACTTGCATTGTCAAGTGAGTGATTTTTTACATCAATGTACCCAGATGGTGTGATCAGCTAAGGGGGTAGGAGACCTTCCTTTGTTAATGTTACATGAATTTTATAGGTAGAAGGTGGCAATAACCTTTCAAAGAGCCCAAGCTTCAACCATCTTGAGGTGGGTTGTTATTGTTGGCAAGGCCTCTTCTAGTCTTGGCCCTTTTTTAGGATTCCCTCCCCTCTCTTTGTTTGATTAGTTTCATGTGATTGGAGAAGGGTTTAGGACCTAGACTCGGGTTTTGGATTTGGGTGAATGCCTTTTCTTCCCTTTCGCGTTTGAACATTGTCTTAGCTTTGGACATTGGTCCTCTCTTCATGTTACTCTCTTCCAAACAAATAGCCACTACTAATCACAACTAAATGGAATTCATGAACGAGTTTGATTCCATATTAGCAAATGTTGATGGCCAGTTAGAGTAGACTCTATCCAAAATTTGTTGAATCATTGATGTAGAAAAGACCCGGGTGAATTAAAGTTGTGCCCACCTATTGGAGGCATAATCTAATGGAGGTGTTTTGGTTAGATCCATAGAATTTGGACCAAGAATGCATTTCACAGGAAGAAGTAGGAGGTATCAAATGTCATAGAACTCATGTTCTGTTGATTCAACTAGTGAAGAATTGGGTATTTTCCAAGGTTGTCAATTGCTTCTTTTTATCACACAGTAAAGTAATGTCGTATGCTTTTTGTCTAGAATCGTGTTGTCATTAGGAGGTGCTTTCAAAGGCTTTTCCTTCTTGATTGAATACAAGTCTCCTAGATCAGCTCTCAAGCGTGTGTGGGGGATTAACCGCATGTTAACTAAACATGCAATGTTTTCTTCTTCCACTCAAGGTTGCTAAATTCGATAGAAAAGGCATGTTGTGATGTTGAACCTTATGCTACCTAGTTCTTGCCATTGACTAGAATGTAATTTAGCCACCAGACATGAGTGTTTCTTGCATGTACATTTTGTTGGATTGGATTTCATGGAGCTTGAAGAAACACACTATTTTGTTGCTACAATAGCAACTTGTTTAGACTCACACCACCATCACCAACATTCTGAGAAATAATGCAATGGATGGGTAGGTAGCTTTGAAGAACTGTTTTGCTTGTTTCCATATTTTCCACACTATGGGATGGAATCTGATACCTATTCCATTGTGTAACATGACCACCTCCAAGAGAACAAGACAAAACAATTTTTTAAAAAATGTTAGATCGTTTCCAATAGAAATAATTCAGGAGGTACCCATTCCGTTGTGTAACATGACCACCTCCAAAAAAACAAGACACAACAATCTAATTTTGTGTTTCAAGTGAGAAAGTTAGAAAAATTCCAATAGAAACAAGTCAAGAGGTGCACATTACAGAATATAATCTGACAGTGTAAACAGAAGTCACTCACAGCCCCAGAACTTTACTCTACACATTATATCTCAGAATATCCCTCCTAGAAAAGAGGAGGGAGAGTACCAATGTTGGGCAGTATCAGGGTCAAACCTTGGCACAGAGATTGGTACTAGTCTTGGTATTAAAGAACCGCTGACTGGATAGATATGACACAAGGAATACCTGGCTCATACCCGTACATGCTTGCTGGTGACATGAGGTAAGAGCATCTCCAATGGTGCTCAGTATGTAACTCTGGATAGTAAAATTAAATGTCTAAGTTTCGCTGTTTTTTTTGGCAACCCCATTAATAAAACTGAAACTGGAACTACTTACACGTGGGGGACTACTAATAGCAAACCACCTAGACCAATCATTATCATCGACCAATTAGATATACTGAGCCTCAGTCAGGTCCAATTTATTACACTCGTTTTTTGGAGGTGCACAACTGTGTTTCGCCTTTTACGAGCCCTGGCAAGCTGCACGAATTTGGTGCGGAAAAACCAATTTCTTGAGCTAAACTGACACATTTTGACTTTTAGGCAATAAATTTTACTGTCTGGAGTCACCAACTGATGCTCTAATACCAACCTCGTACCAATATGTACCTTAGTACCTTGGCCAATCCGACACTAATTGTATTATTTTCAGAAATGTTGAAATTTTCAAAGATTATTTCTTCCAAATCAAAAAATTATTGTGAAGGAAAATAGTGAAAATTTAAGAATATTCCATTTGTTGAAATGGCCAAGGTACTACAGGTATCTCCTAAGACCTAGTGTTGGGTAGGTACCCAGTTTTTAGGGTTTCAGTTTCAGTTAGTAAAAAGCAGATCAGAACTGGATCTGATTTTTGGTATAAGTTCCAATTTCAGAGAGTAAAATTTCAAACCCAGAACTGGGTCTAATTTTCAGTATAAGTTCCAGTTTCAGTTAGCCAAAATCAAACCAGAACTGGGTCCGATTTTCTGGAATTGGGTTTAGAATGGGAACTGAGGTTTTGAGTTTTTTCAAATAACTGGGAACCAGAATCCTGGCTTCTTAACAACTAGAACTGGATCCATGGTCTAGAAATTAAAAAAAAAGACTAGAACTGGGGGCGAACCAAAAGTTAATCATCAGCTGTGATCTAGCTTTACCCCCAAACTGGACCAGAACCACATTTGATTTTTAGAACCAGAACCAAAACTAGGGTTTATTTTGGCCCTACCAATAATACATCACATAATGGCCATTGATGAGATGGGTTCATGCCCTCCCATTGGTGAACCTGGCCCTACCAATGGCAATTATTATCTAATACGATATTATTATTCTTCTGATGAGACCCTAGCTTTGCTCTTTATTCCACAAAGCAATTTTTTTTGTGGCATTTTGAATGCATTTTGGATTTGTGCTTGCTCACTTGTTACATAACTTGAAGCTTCAAGATCACAGATCCACCATATGTAGAGTGAAAAAAATTGGCACAAAAGCACATTAGCATGAGATACAAAAAGAGCGCATGAAACTCGTGGAGGTTGTTGACCTTAAAGGCTTTTAGGTTAATTGTCTCATGTTTTCTTTTCATTCCTTGTAGTTTTGGGATATTTGTCATGTTTTGCACAAAGATGTAAAATAGGTTTGACATCACTATGTTCATAAGGTAGGTCACTAATACATTTTTTGTCAATAAAAGCTTCTCATTCTCCAAAGATCTTAACACTTACATGGACAATCTTAGTGAATTTGGGGAGAAGAAAATGAAGGTCAAGGACATCACGGAAAGGACAATGTGGAATGTTGTTAGCCCCTAATATAGTATATGATTTATCATTAATTTGTTGGTATTTTTTTTCCTTGTCCTTGAAAATTAGCTTGAAATAATACAAGACCATTTTTGAGAATTTCGTGTTGGTGTTTTTGGTGAGAACTACCCCAAAAAAAATTTAAGAATATGAATTACTCTTTGTAATGATCTAACTTCATACATGATAAACATACATTAGGTATGTTTTGAACTTGTAAAATTTAATCTATTAAATAATTCAAAGACTATATATTTCGAAAGTATCTAGTTATAGTTGGAAACTTGACTTTAAAATGAATTACTTTTGCGGCAATAACATAAACACAACTAGTACAACATAAAACAAAATATATTAAATAATTTCTTCAAATTTGACAATTTCAACACAAATATTATTGAACAATACATTTGTTCCCTTTAATGACACTTTCATCATTTTTTTAAAACCAAAAGGAAGTTTATTCAATTGACCATAACAATATACAAATATTGATATTGCAAGGCTTCAATCATGTTATGTCAATTTAATACATTGGGATTTACCTATCTCTAAACTAAATCTTCATACCTTTGGAACTATTGCCAAATGTCTTTTCCAAAATGAATCAAACAATGCCTTACAAAACATGTATAGTCCAAAAGTGAAATAAAAGTTTTCACTTTTTTCATCATTTTGACAAAATAGGTTGTTGTGTAGAGTAAGACATTTAACATATTTTCAACTACATTGCCTACACAACAAAACAGATAAATATATGAACATGAATAGATCCACAATGTTGCAATTCATAACAAATAATGTATATTTGTATTTTTTTCAATATCTCATTATTATTTAATATGTGTCAATGCATAAACATATCAACATGAGAATGAAATAACATTGCATATTTCATTGAACAATATTTCCATGATATATTTTCATGTAATTAAAAAAATAAAATCATATCATTAAATTCATGTCATTGTAATTGAATCATTTCATTTGTAATTAATGTTTAAAAATAATGAACCATACCAAATTCTTGGACCATGGTTAATAAATCTTGTAATTGTGATTGATGCCAACAAATAGAACCTGAAATTGATGATGAAAGTCTATATATTCAAAAATTTGTGCATCGTTTATTTGTGAATAAGTTTCTTGATTATTTTAATTTCTTTTTCCAAAAAAGTATTGAGAGTTTATTTTATTAATTGGATTAATTGTCAAAGTTTGTACATGATGAATAAATATGGTTTATATGATATAAATGGTGAAAATTATGACCTCATATAACTTTATAAAATTCATGATTGGTATTTTACCACCATAAGCACCATGACCATGTGGAAATAAAAATGAAAATAAATTAGTTCTAAAGTTATGTTTGTAACATTATTTTGTAAACCATTGCATGGAATCAATAGTTATTTATTGAATATTTCATTTTCAATTAACTTTTTTCATATTTTGCACAATAAAAAATCTTTATTCATGGAAGGTTTTGAGTTGGCATACATGTTAAATAACGATGACAAATTTTGTATTTCATTGGTAATATGCATATTTTCAAATCCACCATTATACACATAATGTTTTGTAATGAGATCATTAATAAAATTTTAGGACAAAATGCACATACTTTTCATAACTTTCAATTGTTAAAAAATAGTCATAGATTGTTCATACCATTGAAAATTTGTTACAAAATAGGGAGCACAATGTTTGAAAGCTTATTTCTAGATTTAAAAAAATCTAAAATACCGTCTCAATTTAATAAAGGATTGTTAAAAAACTAGTTTCTATTGTTTTACAATAAAGTAATCCAATATTCAAAAAAATAATAATTGTATGTAAGAACTGAATAATGCCATCTTGTTTAAAAAAAAACTAATACACAAAGAGTTTTTCTATAGAATTGTTGAATTTTGGTCCTTTATAAAATCCAACATACATAATTTATTCTCAGCCCCACCTTATGGGCAGGGCGAACAAGTAACGATGTTGGTACCTTCACCGTTTTGAGTAAGGCCATATTAAGACCAATAAAATGTTAGATTTGAACTCAGATACCGTGATTTAGTTTAGGCATGGGGTTTTATTAATATTTTAAAATATTTTTGATGGAGTTTGGAATTTTTTTATCATGGTACCAATGTGGGTGCTAGTTCACCCAAGGGCCGGGCCACATAAACATAAAAATATTAAACAATTTAAAGTTAGAAAATATTTGAATACCTCCACATAGTAAACCAATTTTAAAAAATCCTTATTTTGTTTAAAATCCCATAAAAAGCATTTCCCATAATACCATTTTGTATAATTACATTATGTAGTGATGTTTATTTTGTTATGTGTTCATCCATTCAAAGACCATTGATAATAATTCAAAATTTTCAATCTCTAAATACAATCAACAAATAATTGTTGATTAAAAACCATTAACCTCATGTCTATCTCTAGAACATAGAGAGACCTTGGTGGATAGGTTGCAAACAATAAGAGCACCAATTAACTTATATTGCTAGAATTGAAAAAAAAAAAGCAATTAACACTCTAAACCCTAAACCCTATTAGATGTAATAAACATCCATAAAGATCCGGGTCCCAAATATTGATGTTCAAATTTTTGCTTACAAATTCTCACACTTCAAAACATTGCAAACCTTCCAACAAAAAATAAAATCAAACATATTCTTTCTATGCAAACTATACACACATTTGCTTCTTTGTAGTCACAATGTACTCTTGACAAAACTTGGTTGAAAAAAATTGTCATGAAAAACACACACATATTTTGGTCATTGGTAGTTGGGGATGTCTTTGTGGGCTATGACTAAAATCCACGATTCGTAAATTCAAGCTTGTTACATGTAATGTGAATGAATGATATGCTCTCAAAGCCCACGATAACTTCGTTTTACCATTTCTACGTGGAAAACAACATGTGACCCTTTATTTTTGTTCACGTGTTTTAAGTCATTTGCAATTTGGGACCACACTAGTACCTAGAGGGGATGTGGTGGGTGGGGTTGTTAACTTACATGTGTTCCTCATGAAAGCTTTAAATCTTAGCATCCCAATCCGAATGTGTCATTCAAATGTGGTCGTGGACCTACTACAACTTCTCATCTCGATGCATGCACTTCCATGAAACATGCCCATCAATCGTATGCACATATAGTGCTCCAAATGTCACTCACACATTGGTCAAGTTTGAGCTAAAATTTTATGCCCAAATGGACTACATCCAACGTGTAATCTCTTTCCCTATGGCCAAAGCAAATGAACTTAACTTGGTCGAGATTGAGATCGAGTCTCCCACAATGATTGGTCTCAAATGTTCGGCATAGGCCTCGGTATGTGTAGGGTGTACCATGAAATAGTGAGTTTACTTGTCCAACTTTGGATAATTGATGGCCTTTCTTTTGTTGGCTATATATATATATATTTATATATAGTCAAAAATGAAATTGAGAATTAAAAGAGCTAAAATGAATTTTTTTGGTAATTTTCAATAGCCATAATTCAATCAAAATTTAAGAAAAATTGCTAGATCTCTATTCATGGTGGTTCAAGTAGGGTAGTCAAAATATAGAAGGATGCTTTAAAATGTTTATTTTCATATTTGACTAGTAGCCAAATTTGGCTATATCTTCCCGTGGATGATTGCCACTTTGGTTACATTAAAAATTTGACAAAACAAAGAAGATAGTGATCTATCCCATATGGTTCACAATTGGCATCTTCTTATTATTGACTCTTTCTATGTATGATTGGATATAATGGAATGTAAGACTTTACACTTCATTGACATCAAATGTCAATGAATATTATTATTGTGAAGATAAAGAAAAGAATGGATGAATTATGTCAATGGACAGAATTTGGGTGTTTAAGTAATTACCTTTTAAAGTAACACATATGCTTCAAATTGCAATCACAAAACATGTAAGATCCCTACTTTGGGATACCTTCAAAGTGGATAAGGTCTTTTTGTAGGGTAAAGCTCTAGGGTGGAAGCATTCTCAAAATAAGGAACCTAGGATGAGGCGGTGACTAGGTCCAACTCCACATGTTGGAAATATCCCTCATCCATCCATGGACTCTACTATACATAAAGCACGAGCCAAACATTAGTAGCCTAGGATGTGGTGGTAACTTGGGCCAACTTTGCATGTTGGCAATATCTTTCATCCATCCATGGACTCTAGGATACATAAAGCACGAGCCAAACATTAGGAGCCTAGGATGAGGCGGTAACTAGGTCCAACTCCACATGTTGCAAAT
>Ga0116227_10002303_pt1 | contig 43489 bp, 14 predicted proteins | sample S1TSphgellanicum_FD_89693 | JGI IMG/M metagenome (GOLD analysis project Ga0116227, IMG submission 89693) | Host-associated microbial communities from peat moss isolated from Minnesota, USA - S1T2_Fb - Sphagnum magellanicum MG | ecosystem: Host-associated > Plants > Peat moss > Unclassified... | reverse complement strand
TTTTTTTTTTTGGGGTGGTGAAATTTTGCACTTTTGGATACCCATCGTTTTGGAGTAGCAGAAGCTGAGGGCTTTTGTCTCCCGAAAGATCGAGCACCATGAGTCAGGCAAAGAAGAAGACTTTCAAGATAGAGCCGTTTAAGCACAAGGTGGAGATGGATCCCAAGTACGCGGAGAAGACATGGAAAATACTAGAGGACGCAATTCACGAAATCTACAACCATAATGCTAGCGGCTTGAGCTTTGAAGAACTTTACAGGTAAAAAGGGAACGGGCTTTGCAAAATTATGTAGGTTTGCTAGGAGCATCGAGTTGCTCGTTTGTTTCGCCACGGCATTTTGTTCGTCTGCTAGGGGATTCTCTAAACTGGTTCATGTTCTTTGTTTTTTATCGTTATTTCTTTAATTCCTGAACTCGCTGACGAGCTTGTTGAGAGTCCTGTTTGCATTTGAATCACTGAACACATGTTCTGCCTCGGAGTGCCTGCAAATCTGCATATTACTGCTATTGCAATAGCTGGTTTTGCTTTTTTGCAGGTTTGCTTCCTGTTGAATGCCTATTGCAACATGGCATTTGATTGAGTGGCTTGCTTCCCATTGATTTCATGAACTTTTTGCCTCAGTGTGGGAACTGTGGAACGGACTTTGGTCACCCGATGACTTATCTGGTCTCAGTCTTGGCCATTTAGGGTTTGACAAATTTAGAGCTGAAATGTTCTCAGTACGCTTATTCCATTCATTAGGGTTTGAAAATCTTCTGCAGGAAAGTGTCTTACAGCAGATGAATGATGTGTGCATGCATATCTTGTCAGTTCTCCACTGGCAAGAGTATCTGTTTGTCTTCGCACATTTGTTCCTGATTGTGACCTAGAGTGTATGTGTCTTGGATTGACAACAGCAATTGGAACTGATTTGCAACATTTTTCAGAGATGCAATCTCTGTTCAGTTAGGAACTTCTATTGGATACCACTGTGTCTTTTGGATGACCTAGAGTCTTTGGATTTTTGGATAGGGTCAGGCTCTGCACAAACTCCAGCAGGTAAGGTGCCACTCTAAAGTTGTGGAAGTATGGGGATTCTATTCTGCCAGTGGCTGGAGTTGTGCAGGGTCATATGAGTAATGAATGTGCTTGCATGAAGTGTGATTTTGAAGCTCTGTTTTACTTAAGAATACACTAGTTTGCCACTTTGATTCTATGTGAAAGCAAATTTTGACTTGGTTTGGAGACTAATGTCCCAACACAGGTACAGCATGGTATTCTTTGCTTGATGGAGGGATTCCTTATCACGCAAGTTTTTTGACTGTTTTTCTGTTAACTTATCTTTGGGAAAATGTCCATTGTTTGCCCTTGGAGCAGTACATTTGTGCATTGCTTTTGGCTGGTAGTGGCATGCTTGAAGGGATCATATGATTGTTTGAAATTAAGGCAAGTTCCAGCATGAAACTGTGCCAGATCTGGTCTAAGATTGGCTTGTTATGCAGGAATGCCTACAACATGGTGCTCCACAAGTATGGGGAGAAGCTGTATTCAGGGCTTGTGAATACAATGACACAGCACATGCGCGAGATTGCAAGGAATGTAGAGGCTGCCCAAGGAGGCCTGTTTCTGGAGGAGCTTGACTCAAAGTGGCGTGAGCACAATAAGTCACTACAGATGATCCGAGATATTCTAATGTATATGGACAGAACATATGTGAACAATTTCAATAAGACTCCTGTCCATGAACTTGGCCTCAACCTGTGGCGAGATAACATTGTGAGGTCTCCAAAGATAAGGGATCGATTGCTAGATACGCTACTAGACCTTGTGCACAGGGAGCGGACAGGGGAGGTGATCAATAGAGGCCTAATGCGGAACATTACAAAGATGCTGGTAGACTTGGGTCCAACAGTTTATCAGGAAGATTTTGAGAGGCCATTTCTGGATGCAGCATCAGAATTTTACAGGCTTGAGTCCCAGCAGTTCATAGAAACAAGTGACTGTGCTGACTACTTGAGGAAGGCAGAGAAAAGGCTCAATGAGGAGATAGACAGGGTAACTCACTATTTAGATCCAAAAAGTGAGGCAAAAATCACCTCTGTTGTTGAGAGGGAGGTCATTGGGAACCGCATGAAGCTTTTGGTTGAGATGGACAACTCGGGGTTGGTGTCCATGCTCATTGATGACAAGTTTGATGATTTGGGGCGCATGTACAATCTGTTCCGGCGCGTGTCAACAGGCCTGCAGACAATCCGTGAGGTCATGACAGGTCATTTGCGGGATACTGGGAGGCAGCTTGTTCTGGATCCAGAAAGGTTGAAAGATCCCGTGGAGTTTGTGCAACGGTTGCTTGATGAGAAGGACAAGTATGATAAGATTATCCAGCGTTCATTCAGCAATGATAAGACATTCCAAAATGCACTCAATTCATCATTTGAGTTCTTCATCAACCTCAATGCTAGGTCACCGGAGTTCATCTCTCTCTTTGTGGATGACAAGCTGAGGAAAGGTTTGAAAGGGGTGAGTGAGGAGGATGTGGAATCAGTGCTTGATAAAGTCATGATGCTGTTTCGGTACTTGCAAGAGAAGGATGTCTTTGAGAAGTACTACAAGCAGCACCTGGCAAAACGTCTCTTGTCAGGCAGAACTGTGTCAGATGATGCAGAGCGCAGCCTGATTGTGAAACTGAAGACTGAATGTGGTTATCAGTTCACGTCAAAGCTGGAAGGTATGTTCACAGATATGAAGACATCACGAGATACAATGCAGGGTTTCAATGCAACATTGGCAGGAAGTGAATCCAATGAAGGGCCAACTCTTGCAGTGCAAGTTCTCACAACAGGATCATGGCCAACACAGTCTGGTGCAAGGTGCAACATGCCAAGAGAGATTCTTGAGATGTGCAACAAGTTCAAGCAGTATTATTTGTCTACTCACACAGGTCGCCGATTAACATGGCAAACCAACATGGGTACAGCAGACTTAAAGGCTACATTTGGAAATGGAAATAAGCATGAGCTTAATGTGTCCACATACCAGATGTGCATTCTCTGTCTCTTCAATATTGCTGATCACCTGACATACAGAGAAGTTGAGCAGGCAACCGACATACCTGCACCTGACCTGAAGAGAAGTCTGCAGTCTTTAGCATGTGTGAAGGGGAAAAATGTCTTGCGAAAGGAGCCTATGAGCAAGGACATCAGTGAGGATGATGTGTTTTTGTTCAATGACAAGTTTTCAAGCAAGTTCTACAAGGTGAAGATTAGTACTGTTGTAGCGCAAAAGGAGAGTGAACCTGAAAAACAGGAAACCCGCCAAAAGGTGGAGGAAGATAGGAAGCCGCAGATAGAGGCTGCAATTGTCAGAATCATGAAAGCCAGACGCCTTTTGGATCACAATAATATCATCAGTGAGGTGACAAAGCAATTACAAGCTCGTTTTCTCCCTAATCCTGCTGTGATCAAAAAACGGATTGAATCCTTAATTGAGAGGGAATTCCTGGAAAGGGACAAAGCAGACAGAAAATTGTACCGTTATTTGGCCTGATGGCATACATGGGGAGAAATTTGGGTAGATTTGACCAGCATAGGTTCAGCAATTTGCTTTGGATGGTGACATTGCCTGTAATGTTTCTCTTTGTAAGTAGTGGACTTCATTCAGCCATGGGAAAGTGGGGAACCCCTTTTTGAGTTGCCACATAGGTCCACAGTTGAAGGTCATTTATCTTCTGAGCAAAGTGCCAGTCAGGGGGACTTGGGTTCCACACGCTTGTTAAGACAGCACTTTGAGACCAGTTAAGTCAAACTATGATGCAGATGCTAATGTAACTGTTTTAGTAGCCAATTGTTTGACATCTGCTACATTTGGTTCAGACAGATGGCAGCTACTGTTGACTTGGTTTGGTCATGTAGGCCAGGGTCTTTGGATCTAATGTCTTTCGTCTGGAAGGGAAGATTGACACCCATGCTCTTATTCTGGCTTTAGAAATTTCTGATTCTGAGGGTTATCAATATTAGTAGCTAGAAAGGAAAGTCCCATTACTATCCTCAGTATCTTCCTGTTACCACTTTGTAAGGTCTTTGCATGGACAATGTGCTCTGTGATCTGAGCCACATGAATTTGTGCCTTGAGAGCCAGGAATTATTGGTGCAACCATGATCCAACTGCAAGTGCAGCCCATGGGCAGCACGCTTACTCAGCAGCTTGATGTTTGTAAATGGAAAAGACAGAGCTACCCAGCAGCTTGATGTCTGTAAATGGAAAAGACAGAGCTACCCAGCAGCTTGATCTTTGTAAATGGAAAAGACCGAGCCGTTGAGATTCTACCGCATCTAGCTGCCTTCTTTCTGGTAATGGAGCATCTACCCTCTAAAGACAAATTCTGATTTTTGTTCTGCTATGAGTCTTATTCTGGTACTAAAGCGTTCAGCTACAAACTGAAGCTTTTTACTTCACTGCAATGCTGCTTTCCACTTGAATCCAACAGCCAAAGTGCGTCAATAGCCTAACAGTCTAATACCTAACGAAGATGTATTAGAAGTCTTGGGCCACTGGTTAGGAGGAAAGCCTTTCTGTTTTTTTGATAAACTTGTTCTGGTGAAATGTCACCAAATTTCATCCTGGGTTCAAACCCAGTGGAGTGAAGGTGGAACTCCTTCCCACCCTCTGCTGATGAGCTTGACTTGGGAGCTCTGCCAATGGCTTGTCCGGTCAGGTCTGCTGGTCTGCTGTTGTGTGCTTCAAAAGAAAAAAAGAAATTTCACCAAGAAGAGAAATTAAAAATGAAAAATGAAATTCTATTTCAGTTTCAGGAATAGAATTTGCACGCAACTAGTAAGAAAACTGAACATGCATTGATGAGGGCTCATCTTTCTTCCTCATCTTTGGGGGATGGTGTATGTGGGCATAGAATTTTTCCATTTTTTGTGTTCTCACCATGTTCTGAAAGGGTGTTCCCAATAACACCACACTTTCATCCCATAATGTTTGCCCAAAAATTCTTCCCCTTCTCTTCCAAATAGTAGGTGCAAAAGGGTATGCACAACATCTTCCTTCACATAGAAACTTATCAACTTCCTGCACATCTTCCTTCAGCAGTGTAGAGTATAAAATGGTTTTTGGAAGGTTTGCATATGAATGGTGGAAGGTCCCTTCAATTGACCCTAGAAAAAAAAAGAGAAACATCTTCCATGTGTGGAGGTTCTTTCGAATACAAAGAGAAAAACCTTTTGAGTGCTTTGTGTAATATGTAATGCACCTGGATAAATTTATTACTATGTTCGGAGGGCACTTAATGTTTGATAGTTATACATCCTCTTTTTGAAGAGGCACCTAACAAGGTTTAAGGTGGCTCTCACTTCTACTAGGTCTATGTTTCAGCTTATTGTAATGACCTATCAGATATCTCCTTGTGCTTTACAATGGGTAAGGCTCACAGGTGGAGGACATTTTACTTCAGGATTGGGCATTGTTGGAAGGGGTTCAATCTAGTGTTGGGTGGGTATATCTATTACCCTCATATGCCCATCATGGGTATATAACATGGTACATATATACCCTACTCAAATAATCAATGTTTATGGCTACCCTTTTAATTATCTCACCCAGCTGGTAAATATTTCACATTTCTTTTGTTTTTATTTTACCTAGATACTATAAATATGGTTGAGGTTCCCCTCTACTCAAGGGAGGGTAATTATTTTGAAGAGGGTAAGTACATGATATATGCCAAAATCATTATAATGATAGTCTATATGCACTTTCATATTTTGCAATGCTTGTGATTATTTAATGCATTTTTTGGACTTATGATCACTAATTATTGTATATGTTGACTTTTAGCATTTTATTTTATTCGTTACCTTAACTACTTTGAAAAAAGTTCTTCCCATATGATGCTCTTGAAAAGCTTGAGGGTTATGGCAAACAATAATAGTAAGAATTTGGTGAATGGTGTTCCAAGAGTGTTTAATGGCTTTTTTACCATATGCTATTGGAACCCTTAAGCCTTATTGTTGCTTTCCATGAGAAAAATGCTTTGAACATAATTTTTAATACTATTGATTGATTCGATTATATTTTGTCAAATTTTCAATAGTGTTTGAAATTTCATGTCTTTGTGTTTGAAATGCCAATTGCATACTTGTCTTTTTTTTTCACTTTGAAATGCAACATCCTTGAGTAAATTTCTTTACCCTTCATTTATGCACTTATACTTGCATGGTATGCATAAGGTAAGAGCACAGTAACTTGACCTTTACAGTACTTGTTGCATGAAACTTTATAGAAACCATTGTGAATCTTTTTCAGGCTACTAAAACTGCACAAGTGTGCAGTGCCCTTCAAAAGCACCTGTACTGGGAAATGATTATTTCTTGTTGGCCAACTACAATGATTGGCCCATGTGAACAGAGTTCAACAGTCTCTCACTTTATACAGTCCATCTTTTCCAGTTCAAGGGGGGCGGGATGGGGAGAAACTAAGCAGTTCACACTGGATGTGTTAAATATTCATAGAGGGCTGCCCCTGGGGCATGCTCTAAATGCCGAAATCTTTACCCCCTATCTTTAACCAGCAAATAGGCTAAATGTTCATTGTTACCAAATCTTTTACCTTACCCAGATTCATAATTTTTCAAAATTTTTATACCCATACCCTTACCTGGTTTGGAATTTTTTTAATGCATTTGGAGGGCATTTTTTATGCATGAATATCACACTTCGAATAAGCAGAGCAAGGATCTTACATCTATTCTTGAAGAGTGAAAGGTATATCTTTCACCTGGTTAGGATTGAAAGATCCTTCATAAGGAGTAGGCATAAGAACCTTCCTTTCCTACACGATTGTGATCCATGCATATTTATCTAAGAAGCAAGGTAATTTGTTTTGTTTTGTCATGCTAAGATCTCCCAAATCAGTAGGCGTGTGTTGACTTGGTTTCAGATTGTTTGGAACTATGGTGTAGAAGCCCATTGATTGTTGAACCATTTTCTCAATGGAAAATTAAATAAAATCGAAACTAAAAACTGGATTGAAATCTGGAGGCATTCTTGGTGTTGGACAACCTTAGGTGAGTCGAATTTAATAGAGTTTATTTCACAATTTTCAGAGCTAACATGTGAAAGACATTTTATTCTTCAGTGGATTTTGTTGTCGAAAATTCAAACAAATTGCAAAATTGGGTTTGGAAAAAAAAAAATCAGTTGAACCCTCAATGTATTCACACTTGGGTCAACAACATAGGCTACACTAGATTAGGTTATGATAACATTCCCTATAAAAACCCTCAAGTTCAAGTTTCCCAAAATGAAGGGCCTAACATGAAGTGGGCCCACCTTGGCTTTGTGCTACACAAAACCAATATCTTTTTTTCTCTGGTTTTTTTTTCAATTTTCTGCATTAATATCATCAGTGATCATCCCCTAAAGATTTAATATCGATTGACAACTAACATGTAAAAATTAGTGTTGGGCGATTTTCACCTCTTTATGAGAATCAACCAGTTACAATTTTTATATGATGTTATGAAAATATGATTGATTCTCTAACATATATATAAATATTGGACTAATGAGTATTGATTAGGTTCTCGATATTCTTTATTTTTTCAGACTCAATCAGTTCTTAAATAGGGTGATTTTTGCATACCTGTTAACAATTGATTTCACAACCTGGTTATTAGAATTTTCATTAATTAAAATCAAATTTAAAAATTAATTATTTCACCACGTGAGAAAAGTAACAGCACCACATAAAAGCAACGCCAAAAGTAAATTTTCAATGTCAAAAGTAACACAAAATTCAACATCTTTCACAACTCTAGGTCTAAAATGACCTAATCTCATTTATAAAATCCTACTCATTGAGAGCTTTCTAACAATAGCAAAACAAATACCTCAATTCCCCTAAAACATTTAGTTTTGATTTCATTAAAATTTTAATCATAAAATTATTCAATATTCAATGACTCTTGCACACTATAGGTCTAACCATTATGAAACCACCTTAGTGCATCTTGCTTTCCAACGGTATCAATAACATAGTTAGGGTTGCAATGGTTTGGGAGATCACAATGTGACAAACAACCAAAAACAAACAAACTACACTTCTTAATCCCTAGGAAAATTTAGCCAAATCTGACTATACACTATGAAGTGCAAATCTTTAATCATCCTTATGTATTCTTGGCTACTTATTGAAAACCAAAAATAAAAATTTGATGACTTTACTTTATTTTATTTTATTTTATCACTGAACTGACAATTGGAAACCAAAAGAAAACCCTTCATTTTTAATTTTTAATTTCACTTTTTAATGGCCAGCTATCTGAAACCCAAGAGCCACAAAAGTGGTGCATCCATAAATGATTTAACAACATCTGCTAGCAAATTTTTCCCAACTAGCCCACAATTGAAAATTAATTCCCTATTGATTTCAAAATTGCTCTTTAAGGTGCACTGGTTTGGCAATAATGTGCGTGTTTGAAAGTTAACCCTTTCTGTACAAGGTCTTCAAAGAAATGCAAATACACCAAAAATGTGGTTAAGAGTCAATCAACACTACCATGACACCAAGGTGGAACCCATAATCCGTTCAGTTGGGGGGATTCATCCATTACTAAGTCGCGAGACGACGATTCCATCCAGATTCCAGTGGTGTGCATCTACGACTGATTTGTAACAGGGTTCAATCCATTAGTGCGCAGGGCGGATGTAGGGTCCCATAATCTATATTTTATGGTCCAGGTGAACAGCCTCAGAGTTTTTTTTTCCTAAAGTAAAAAATTCAATTCAATTTTTATAATTTCACTGCTTTGTGACCAAAAAAAAAATCTAATGTGACTCATGCACAGGATTTTTATGTGAAAAATGCATCAATGTTTTGTGTGAAAAATGCATCAATATCCCCGGCAAGTTTTCAATATTTTTCCAGCCAGCAAAAGCCAAAATTTTGAAAATTTTGGTTTTTGAAATGGTCATGTTTTGACAATAGGTTCCAGCAGGTCACGAAAATATAGCAGGATTCTTAAAAATTTCTACTCTCCTTTGTGACATTAGCCAAATTTGGCTAATTCTCAGCATGGAGGGTGCATCACAAAATTAACTTGCATTCACAAGTGCACCATCCATTGGAAACCCATTTAATGGTATGGACGAATCACGACTGAGTTTTCCACCTTGGTAATCTATCCTGTGAACCCTCTTACTTTACTTTCCTTTCCCCTCACATTAAAGTTATTCTTAAAGTCAGGCGATTACAGGGCGAGAACGGCCAGTTTCGGCGTAATAGGGCATCAAATGCGGAACTGGTAATGAAATTTTACAAAACGAAATAATTGGGACCCAAACTAGTTTTTCCACCAATTTTGATGGTAAACTGAGTTTCATCCCAATTCCTTTTTCCTGAGCGCCTCCACCGTTGCTACATATATTTTCACTGCTCATACCTGTACAACTACTATAATTACTCTCAAACCTTGTGGATTAAATGCTGAGTTTCAGCATTTCCTACTGAGATTTAATAAATTTCATTTCAAGAGGGTATGAGGGGTGAAAGAGAGGGTGACTTTACGGATAACTTTATTATTAGGTGAGTTACGTGTGTTAGGGAGTAGTACTAATTACCCTAGGTAAAGTAGGTGAAGAATGTAACTGGTTACTATTTAGGCAGGTAAGTAACAGTGTTGGGCGATTCTTGTTTTTTGAAGAGAATCTTTGGTCTTGGTTTTGATTTAAAATAAATAAATATGAGGTTCTGTGGGTGCGGCTTTGAGTTCAGTTCTTCCCATTTTAATATGCTGTAGTTTTGATTATAATACATTTTTTCAAATTCAAATATTTTGAAGCTCTATTCAAAATCAGTTTCATGTAAACATTACACACTCTCCTATGCTAGATATTGTATAGATAGAAAGTCTTATATTAAATTAGAATTGAGACTTATAATATATGTATGGAGTTCAACTACTAATAAAAACTAATATTTAACTTTGGAATTGGGTCTACTTGTCAATTTTTATAAAAAAGTCGATTTACTTACTTCAAAAACTCACCCTTGTTTTCAAGTGTGTTTTTTTTAATTCTAGTTTTGGGTCGAGATCTTGCAAATCACTAGTTACAATGTCCTGTTCTTGTGCCAGTTTCAACAAAAAGATGTGAGCTTGGGTTTGGGTTACAAGAATCTGACCTTCAATCCTCGGTTTTAACACTACAAACCATATACCCTCACAACATTGGTAAGTATGTAAAAAATGTACCTGGTTACTATTTAGGTAGGTAAATAGGTAACGCACTCGGTGGTTGAAAGGAAGGTAGATGCATTTGGACGGTTAATATCCGTGTGGGCGGGTATGAGGTTTGGATAAAAAACTTGTTGAGTATTTAAATGGGTATATATATATATATATATATATATATTAGTTGAAGGTGAACTTGGCAAAGACTCGAGATCTAGATCATACTTGGTTATTTTACAATTCATAGACTTGCCCCCACCTTTGCACTCAGCACAAATAAAATTTTAGTAATGATAATTGTATCTGACCTACCAAGAATGCATTGGCGGATATTTGTGTAATAATTGGGTCACTTTCATAATTGTATTGACCCTTCATAAAGTACAGGGTCTATTTTTTTTTGAAACAATTGACTTAATCATGGTTAATACCTGAGAAGTAGTGTTTGTTTTTTTGGCAAAAATTTGCCAATGTGCCACTTGGAAAGTTGCCCTGCAACATCTCAAAGGTTCTATTAAAAAAAATCCAAAAAATTGGGGTTCAATAAAAAAAAAACCCCCAAATATTGAAAAATATACAACATTGGTATCTGTCCAAAAATAAAAAACCTTACATTATCGATGATGTAGGTACAAAAAGGTTTTGTCAAATAACCATGTCATATACCCTGTTTCAATAATCTCCAATGCATTTTACATTTGTTAACTACAGTGGTTAGCTATGGGACAGGAATACAAGGAAAGAGAGACCTTTCCTTTCGACACACCGTTCATCCTGGATGAACTGGTCGTGCTTGTTCACTCTGGTCAAAATATATATTAGTCACAAAAATGAGCCACGGACTCCTGACAAAACAACTGGAAGTAAGTACCTGTTTTCCGTAACAAAAGTGCTCTACTTGACTTGCTACTAGGCACAATTGGTACTCAAGGCTGGCCAGCCCTCAAGGCTTACATCTGAACAACAATTTAAATACTTGTCACGGTACTTACTGTGATACTTAAGCCGTGCTGACTATGTAGTAAATTTTTTTTTGTTATTCAAATGGACAATTGCAGAAAGAGATAATTTAATATTTTTCCAAATAGAAAATTGTAAAAGAAAACCAATTGGGTGGGTCGACATTCACTCTCTCATACCAGAAACATTCAGTATTTTTCTGTTCATCACTTTGACTTGATCAAGCTGGGTTGGGTGGCAGCAGTACAGGAAGAGAAGGAACAGCAGGGTGACAAATACGCCAACTAATTGTCGTGCTATGTAACTCTTTAACAGAACCCCCTTGTATGTAGTCTGTAACTCACTTGTCCTTTACCAGCAAGGAGCTTGTGGTGGGTACTGGTGTGCTGCCAGATGAAGAAACCAAGTCAGAACTCTTGTGTTTTTTCCTAAATGTTGTATTGTTGTGTAAATGAATCATCAATGCCAAAGCAAAGTACATTCAGCTTATTATGTACAATATAATATTATGGTGTCTATCATGGGAAAAAAAAATCTATGAAACTCTTAATTTCCACTTGTGAGAAAAGCAATCCTCTGTACACCCACAATATATATATATATATATATATCCAAGTCTCAGAAACTGCAAAATGATTCCTTCTTGCAGCTCACATGTTACAGTTTTCCAGTAGTAAAAAGTGATATTATATAGGATGTGCATAGAGTTGGCGCATGACGTCTACTGTGTGATTCCAACTTCAACCACCCATAACTCTGCTTAATTAATTTTGGCAGGCAGCTGGGCCCACCTGAGTATGGAGCAAATATTTTAGTCTGTCAACTCTCTACTCCACAGAGCTGCTTCAAATGTTACAGAGCTTGCTCTGTAAGGAGTTCAGTTTTGAGCTTTGCTAAATGATTTGTCCTGACTGCTAAAGGCCATTTCTTTTATTTGTCTTTTAAAGTGTGCTTTTAAAAACAAACAATGCTGCTTGCTGTGTAAATAACTGGTTTGGTTTTTGGTACCTGGAACTGGAATTGGTGGTTCTAACGTGGGCAAACTGGGTACGAGACCGACAATTGTTCAAACTTCAAACCAGCAAAATTGTAAGTGTTTGAAGGTGTTTATAAAACATGCAGAACTCATAGTTAACAATAACACTAGGTGAACATTTCTCAAAATTTGGGATTGTAATCTGGAAAGGGTCTGAGCCTAAGTAGGTTAATTTTTAATTAAATCCTTATTAACACATAGATAAATTATATAATTAAAGCTCCACACAACATTCACTCATCATTAAAAAAAAAAAAAATTAAATGCAAGAGAAAAATCTTACACATTTTTGGGATAAAATCACTCACGAGCTTAAAACATTGTTTTTATGTGGGCAAAAACACATAAATTTATTATGATGTAAGTTTGTGACACAAAAAAATTTATCCAAAGTTTAACACAAAGTAACAACACAAAATTATGAGAAGAAAAATGTATGCCCAAATCTCCAACCGCAACTCCTTATATATTTTAGAGGAAGAATAGATGTATTATTGTCTTCATTCATTCTTGTCTACTAAACATTCCCATTCATTCATAACAAACCAATAATATTATGTCACAAATTATCATCTTTCTATGAACAAGTCACTCAATTATTGATAATCTTTATTTCTAGAATGTAGCTAAGTTCATATGACTCATTTCTAATTATTTCTAACCCAAAATAATTAACCAAATTATTCATATAAGTTCAAGCTTATGCCTCAAATCAAAGATCCTAAGGGTAAAGCTCGTAAGTTGAATTATTTATTTTATACTTGACCCCATTATTTTTTAAACTTACAACCTTTACCCCCTAGTAACCTATTTTGGGGTTACAGGACCAACATGAAAATTACATCTTTATGTTGTCTCATCCTTACAAGAATCTCTACCACGATGTCTTCATCTTATGAGATTTTAGTAGGCCATACTCTAGGGAGTATCAATTCTGGGTGCATGTACGTAGTAGTGTCTGTAAAAAGTTGCCAAGACATGTTTGTCTGACTGATCAGAAACCAAAGTTTCTCCTAACAGCAGCTTTGCTAGTTTGCAACAACTCCAAGGGCTCTCTAGACTACAGGTGTACTTAGAACCTTGTTTCTAAATTAGTCCATGAGTGCCTGAGCAAAGTTTCTCCTTTGCAGAGGTACATGTGCTCTTGAACAAAAACAAATAAGTGCATGGACACAGAGATACTACCACTCTAGCTGTGTGAGTCAATTATATGGCTTGTGGTTTGTGCCATGACACAAATGATCAGCCCCTTAGTTCCAGACTCCTTCCTTAATAGCTTTATGCTTTCAATGGTTTTTTCCATATATTATTGTTGTGCAATGGGAAAGTTGTATTTGTTTGTGGGCTTTAGTGAGCAGGTCATAAACTTCTTCTCGTGGTTGTTGTGGGTCAATTTTCTGATGTAACATGGGAGTAGCTCTAACTATGCCCTGTATTTGGGGCAGTATCATTAACTATCAAATCAAATTTTAGAGTTAAATGTTTGTCTCTCCCCATTTATAAGTAGTAAATTCTAGTGACAGTGATAATTGGAACTTGTTTAGGTGAAATAAATATAAGGTTGAATAGTCATCACTAGGATAGTTCCAACATGATTATCTGGTTCACAATCTCAAAAACAATTCATACCTGCTTCATTTCCCTGCCCACCAACATGGATATGCAAAGACAAATTAACATGTGCTTTTTCATATCCATTATATTTGTAACAATTCAAATTAAATTTGAGATTGACATGGACATAAACACAAATGATGATGAACTATTGAAAATCATATCAGAACGTAAGAGAGGGGAAAAAAAGAAAAGTTGATTGTCATTAATAGTAGTGTGGAGCATCACAGAACCCAAGTAAGAGATAATATACATTGAGGTAGCATATAAATGCTAGACATGGACAACCACGTCAGCCAATGAACTTGAATCAATCATTTTCTTTTGACACTCATGATCAGTGGCTTTTTGTGATGTTGCGTGGGTGACAATGATCTCATAAGAGATTTAGCATGAGTAGCAATGATCCCATGTAAGATTTTAGCTTTAATGGTGACAAGTTGCAAAGAAAACAGAGAAACTCACTAAATAGTAGAAATTCTGTGAAAACTCCTTTGTGACTAGATGCAAGTTGGCATCTTAAACCTCATCCAAGAGAAGTGTGTGACCAATTGAAGGCTGAAAATCTCCTGTTATGGTTGTTGTGCCTTCCCAGTACAGGGTGAAATTTTGCAAGAGGTCACCAAAAAAAATGTTCGTCAACATGTCTTGCTTGAATTTTTAGGAGCCGAGCTCATTTTCACACCTCAATGGGATTACTTCATCCAAAATTTGGTGTACATGTCATTTTCCTGCAACCTATGGGAGTTGCTTTTAGAGCATTTACAGCCATAGCACTATTTCTGGCAGCAAATTGAGTTACTTTTTGATGATCTATTCCAGTGCAACAAATGGGATTAGGCTTAAAGCAAAAAACGTGGATTGAAGACGTAACTTGGAGTTGAATTTCGTGACTGAAACCTAATTTTAGATATAAAATAGAGCCTTGTGGGTTAGTATTGGCTTTGTATCCAACTCCAATTATTTCCAAAAACAAAATCATTTGGCTTCCATGAACTTGACTTAATTTTTTTCATAAACTTGACATAAAATCTCACCACCACCCAAATTGGTTTTTCATACTTCACAATCACATATCGAAGCCCTCTTTAAAGTAGATAAGATTATTATACTAAGCCCTTTTTTTCTCGATGAACGAGTTGCTGATGAATAAATTGGAAACTTACTCTACTTCAGAGATGGTTTTCATTTTATTTTGTTAAACCTATTATAAAAAAATGACATTCTGAAATAATTTTAAAGCTTCCGTTTGCTTCCTTAGAAAATCTATAAATAAAACCTTCATTGTACAAAATTGTGCAGAAATCCTAACAAAAAAGCAAAACAAAAATACCAAGGACAGGGTGATGCTGCCAAGCAGAGAAGATTAAGCGTTTTTTTTTTTCGAAATAATTGGGAGAAACAGGTCTCTTCTTATATGAAAACTATACATAAAAGCTTCCCCTTCATACAACTCAAATTGATTAGGCCCTGTCGTCTGCAAGTGCTTTTAGGGCAATTCTTTTTAGTCTATTTAGAAATCCAATATGACCTTGCGTGACTTGCTGATGGCAAGTAACATGCAAAGGTTAAATGTTAAAAGTATTCTAGTGGCCACCTTAAGGTTTTATATAGTGCAAATTGACCAATTTCCCATTGTATAGTGACTCTCCATAGATTACATGTTGATAATTATACTTACAGTAGACTTCCTCTTCGTATGGAGATTTATAAGCATTTTACATTTTTAATAATAGCTCTGGTCTCTGCTTGGGTATAGGTTGAACCCCTTAAACAAGGGTTGGACCTCGACAATTGTAATGTTGAACAAAAGTTGCTTGTTTGATGCTCCCTAGTCGTTCTTATGGTGAGGGGACGGGAAAGTTGATTTTATTAATAACCACTTCATTAGGCAAGTAGGGAGTTTCTTGTAAGCTTATCCAAGCATGTTGCACTAGACATGAGTTTCTTTCCTCCTTAGTTTTTGAGTTGTGGCAGATGGAATTTGCATGTAACTTGACCAACTTCTCAGGGTAAGATTAAAATTTTGTATAATTATAGCAATGAGGTTCTTTAAAGCTATCAACTTGCGCACCTTGGTATGTAGAGTGACCATACTTTGTTTTGTGGGCTAGGTAGGATTGTGATATGATAATGATTTATGCTCGGCGACATGTTGTTGAACTTGGAGCAAAGCTTGTAATTTGAATATTTTTAATCCTAGAAGACCATGCTGGATACTACCTTGGTTTTGGCCTCCTCAAAGCTAGGACTGCATTTTTGTTAGAATTTTGCAACTGCCAAAGTTACCAATTACTCTATCCCGCAAGCATAATAGAGTTTATTCAATTGCAAAATATTCTTTTTTTGCATAGTAATTATTTGCCGGGCCCTACTTATAGCCTTTTTTTATAAGTATCGTATTTTACTACCAGATTTTTTAATGGTAATTCATCTCTTGGCTATTGTCTTGCATAACAATACTTTGGGATTTAGCCCCCAAAGTAAGAACCATCAGGCAATTGTTTGTTTATCATTGCTTCGTGTAACTTTATTTAACAAGCAAAATGGTTTTTAGGGCTCTTGGAAGAAAATAAAAAATATTTTTATTTCTTTTGGCATTTTTTCATATATATATGAAAAAAGACCTCAAAGCCAAGCTTGACTTGCCCTTTATTTGCGCAGTGAATAGGGTGTTAATTTATATTTGTGCGTTCCCCCCCCCAAATAATAAATGTTGACTTGAGAAAAGAAGAAGGGGGGTTAAATTAAAATTAAATTATTTGGAGAGCTCCTCCAAGTAATTTTTTGTTTTTTTTTGACTTTTCTACATTTCTTCATATATATGAAATATATATATATTTTCTTCATGCATGCCTAGAACTTTTTTTTGTTTGCTGTGTGTTCTCGTTTTACAAGTCAATGGACGAAGTGTGATTTTATGCCACTATGCCTTTTTTTTTTTTCTAGAAGAAAATAAAACTCAAAATCTTTCTCTCTCTGCTTCCATTCCACAAGCTAACTAAGTGGCCTTTAACTTTCATTATGTGCTTTTCAATTTTTGATTAAAGAGCAAAAGAACCGCTCATTTACATAACTAACTAATAAACTATTTCCTACGAAAACAACTCAAAGTAGTTCAAGCTTTTAGAGCCTCCCTTTTGGTGATGAAAGGTCCGAAGTTTTTCCTTAAATGACACAAGGAATAAAGTTTATAAATATGGTCATTAATTATCATACATGATTAATTTGCTTTGTGCAAATTAACAAATCAAAAAATGATCTATGGGCTTCATAATGCGGGCAAGAGATAATATTGTATATAATTATCTACACACTTCACCATGCATTTATTACTATAATACATCAAAATGTATCTACTTGATTGACATAACAAGTAAATAACTTGAGACATTTATTTATGATGTCTCTTTATGAAGCCTTCTAGTAGCTAGACTACGTCCAAGGTAGGAAAAAGGCAGGACAGGAAATAAAATACATTTTTTTTTTGCTTACTTTTTATTGCACACCTTATAATTGAAAGCTTCTTTTGTATTGAAAGCCCTCTTATTATTTCACACTCCTTCTAGCCTAGCAATCCTAGCAGGATTTCTTATGGGGCCAATAGCCCCACGTACTCATGTTGGCTTTAGTTGTTTTTTTGGCTTAGTTGGTGTTTACTCGTACCATCTGTTTTTAAAATGATGGGTAGAAAAAAATTGTATATGTATTTTTTATCGTCAAAGCAAATGATAAAGGGGACTTAGTAAAATAACTATGATACTTTTTTCCGTTTTTTCGAGTATTGCTTTAGTCTCTAGTGTTATGGTGATACGTGCTAAAAATCAGACCTATGCACAATATTTTGGATGAAATACAAGCTTTGAAGAAAAACAAAACTGAGCTTGGGCTACCGATGACCTTCAAGAAGACCAATAAAATGAAATGACTATTTTTTATTGGCCAACTATAATGATTAGCCTTGGTGGTGACAACTAAATAGTCTCTCACTTCATACAATCCAATTTTTCATTTTTGTGGGTGAGGATGAGGGAGTAATTAAAACTATATTTTGGATGTGGTAAAGACAGATAGAGGCCCAAATAAGAGTTGGTGTGAGTTGTGGTGCTCAATTGGTCATCATCCACAACAAGATGGAGTAAAAAAATGGCACTTATCCATAAAAGTTCGAGCATCCTTATTTTATTTTTGACAACCTAATGAAGAAATCTAGAATTTCTACCAACATGAAATCAAAATAGTACAATAAGAAACTCCCCAAAATCAGTTATTTTTAGCACTTGGTAGTTTAAAAATTTGCCAAATTGGACAATTAATTTTTGCCAAATGTTTTTTTCATTGGAGTCTTCTTCTATTTGAACATACCATTTGAAAAACTAGTAAAAAGCCAAATTTCTTATATGATTAGAAATTCTCAAAGTTGTCTCCTTGTGATTCTTTCTCAAAATCCTGCTTAACATGTTGAAATTGGTGGATCATTAGTTCAAAGAATACAAATAAGCTCTTGGTTCCTTCCAATTTGAATTATTTGTATTATTTGAGTGTGGAAGATTTGTAAACATGCATGTATTGTAGATACTCAAAGACAACCCATTTGAATTCACACATATTCCAATTGTGAAACCCTAATCTTAACCTAAATCCTAAAAAGGGGCAACCTGGAATGCGTTTGTTGAGTAGATGAGTGATAAAAGGGAATTGACATCTCTGTAAACAAATAAATAAGAAAATGTTTGTTTGTTATTATGAAGTTCATAGAAATTTAAATTCTTTTATTTATGAGAATTTTACATTCATACCAGTGTGTTTTTTCAAATTTTTTATGTACCCAAGTTGGCAATCATCCATGATTCAATTTAGCCAAATTTGCCTATTACAAATTATCAAAGGAAAAAGATTAAATATTTCTATATATATTTGGCTACCTATTTGAGCCATGTATAGAAATTTGACTATTTTGAAATATTTATTTGGATTTTAAACAGATTTTGGTGATTCTTTATCAAAAAATTTGAATTTGTGACCAAAAATTAAAAAAAATTCACAACAATCTAAAATTTCACACACACAAAAAAAAAGATTTCTCTATATTTTCATCAGTATTTTCGTATTCAGGGGTTGTGCTAAATCTCACCAAAATGAGAAAATTAAATATAAAAAAAGAATATCCCGTAACAGTATTTCATTTTTTCTATAAAAGAATGTTGCAAAAAAAGAAAAAGAAATATTTTTGCCAAGATTTGGACTCTGTTTTCAGTTTGGTAACATTTTAAAAACTAGCTTTTAAAAAACTATTTAGACAGGTTCTAAAACCCCGTTGCCATTTTAATACTAATTCCCTCTTGGGATGCTAGCCAATGAAGCAACATCAGAAAATTGAAAAAAAAATTAAAAAATAAAATAAAATCACTACTGTTGATACGTATTGTGCATTTTCGTATTTCTTCATATTCGCTTGACTATTGGCGTATTCAGTTGAGGGGCGGCTGTAGATAACGTATTGTGTACGTTTTTCTCGTATTTATACATATACGAGTATTAGGTACTCGCGTATTCGGTGGCATTCTGTCTGGGGGCGCCCTGTTCGATCCGGCGGGCACCCTGTTCGATCCACGCGAGCTTTGCTCGATCCGCGCGCGTTCGGATTTCGTAGGATACGTGAGTGCAGACATGACATGACATGATCTTCTTCCCAAAAGTGGGCCACAGATCTGGCATAAGCTTCGAACTCCTCACTTTGTCCAACGCTTGTCTTTGATACTCAAACCCAAACCCAAGAAAAAATTAGAAGAAAAAAAAAGAAAAAGAACTGAACTTGGATCAATATAGCTGCTTATACATTATTCATACGTGGGTCTTGCAGCTCCGGAGAATTAATCTAGGAACAAACAAGCAAGCGCGGGACAATAGGCTATGGAGTTTACAGAACTAACCAGTAGCAGCACTAGATGATGACGTGCTCTTGGATACACTAGGGTTTGCAGATTGTCGTAACAATGTATTGTTGGGTTTGCAGATTGTTGTTATAATGTATTGTTGAAGCTGCCGAATGAATCATCGGGTCGCATTCGTGATTGATTGGAATTTTGGAGGAATTACTGAACGTATTGTGCAGGAATGATCAGGCCGATTGAGTACTGCTGCTGCAGCAGCTCAGCTCATGGGGAAATTATGGGAATGTCGAATATGGCCGGAGACTAGTGGCTGCAGCTCATCATGCAAGAATCATTATTATACAGATCAGCAGCGAGAAGAATTTAGAGGAATCTGCAGTGCGAGTAGTGAAGCATAATAGTTAGAGGGGACACTATCTAGAGCTGCGAGGAATTTCGTAGTTTTGCTGACGAAGAAGTCCTACGTCACAACTGGCAGTTGCCGGGCGGGAGTAATCATGTCGTGTACAGTGAGTGCACCAGACAAAGCAAAGCAGAACAGCAGCAGCAGCAGCAAGAAGGAACTGTTGTTGTTGTTATTTTCCTGGTCTCTAGCTTCTAGCTGGGAAGTCGACATTGACCGCCGGGACATCCGAAAGTAGTCGCTCTAGTCATGAAGCCCCTGCACCAACTGCTGGATCGAGGAGTTCTAAGCTGCCCACACTTTTGTCCCGTTCGCTGCATGCACCCAGCTGACGCTCTGCTTTATATAGTCTGTTTGATCTGTCTCGTTCTCCTGTTTTTACTACTGCTGGACTGGTGTCTTGCAGCTAGCAGCTCAACAGGGCCTATCTACGGCACTCCGCATTCTTGGGCTCTAGTGATCTAAATTCTTGCAGAATATATCATTCCCGTGGTCACTCTCTTTTCCAAACAATCCAAATTAGCTAGTAATTGCAGTAGTTGTGTTCTTGCAATTCCAGCTACTAGTGTTGCGTAAGAACCTTTCGCAGCTTACGAACCATGATGTCTGTGGACAGCTTTTTTCTCCTTTCCTCTAATTATATCTTTGCCAGTTTTGAATCCAATCTGTTCTTACTCGTCAAACCGCTTATGCCGAGTGATGTTCTTAGCTCATCCCGTCTTCTTTTTTTATTAGCTGATGAATTTATTCCACTTCCACAGCTTAGTAGAACTTTACTGCAGTTGATTAGTCCATTGATCTTTAGATTCAACCTGTTGCTGCTGCAGTACTGGAGCAGTAGCGCCTACGTCGAACCCAGCTAATCTCTCTGTCTTTTTCCTGAACTCTTATTTTCGGAATTGGGCGTGCTGCAGCTTGATTCGATAAACAACTAGAGTAGCAGCTTGCTAGTACTATCTTATTCTTGTGCTTACGAACTCACAGCTTGAAAGTACTATCTGAAGGCTGTTAGGCCGCCATGCGCAACTACTCAGAATGTTCACTTCACGACGGAAGACGGCAAGCCGCTGCAAGCTCGTAAGACCAGTGATGATCATGGCCGTTCTGTGCATCATCCTCTTACTGCTTCAACTCCAATTTTTATCATCCTGCATCTTTTTTAATGCTACTCGATTTCGACTACCCCGTGGTAAGCTCTGCAATTTTGTCTCCGTTCGGATACACCTCTTCAATTAGACACTCAGCTTCAACTTTTCCCGCGTGCTGCTATATCTGCAAAGTCAAAAACATCGAAGACTCAGTGCTACGTACTTAAGCTTTTCGAATTGATACATGAATATTAGACCCGAGTCGCAGTAACAAATAAGTCTGCCACAGGAAATGAGATTGACTCACTGTGTTAATGCCCTTGTGGATGTTTTGCGACCGCAGGTGCAAATCACGAGAAGATCACAGATGCTTTTCAACCTGATGGGGCGCGAGGCAAGCTGGTGAACTTTTCTCTGAAACAGAAAAATGTAAACCCTAATAATCTGTGATAGTCTCGCATCTCTTTTTGTAGGAAAATTATTTTCTTAGGGAAATAAATTAACTCACAAATCAAGTTCCAGCATTTGAACATGGGATTCAATCTCTTACAAGCTGCAGTAGAGGTGCCCCCTCGGATCAGATCTAGGATAGATTGAAGGTTTCACGAAGAGATCGATCCAGGAGGGCAGGCAGCTCTTAAGAGTCATTTGCTCAACAAGACTTGTAAAGATCGTTGAGGTCGCAGCAGCTTACACATGCTGAATATTTCTAAGATGATCATCAACTGCTCAAACTAAACGCTTGCCTGGACATTACTCGTAGGATCAGGGACTAGAAGAACCACATCAAGCACTTAATTATACACAAGTGCTGCAGGTACTTTCGAATGTCGAAAACAGCAGAGTAGTCGAAGACCAAGGTGTAGCGCAAGCTGATCATGAGACTCTTATAGGTACTAATCATGATGTGCAGGCAGCAGAGCTGCTGCACACATAAATAATATTAGTTCACTGCACATATTAAAGATTTCTCTGTTTGCAGTTGTCGCCAGCTGCGCCAGTGCTGCAACTGCGAACAACATTTGTGATCACGTCGTTTCACTCCTATTGGCAGCACCTGATGCTTCACATGAATATTCGCGGCTCGTCACTGATCATGCACAATATTATTACCGGTGAAAGTCGAAGAATGCGTGGTACTACAACAACAAAAGTTCAACGCCGTCGTCGATACAAGGTGGAGGAGCAGCTGCAGCAGCACAGAAAGAGTCCAAGAAATCATGATCAATTCTCAACCAGTAGAGATCACATCATCACCGCAGATAGTAGTGCAAACGGCGCTGCTACAGCTGCATTAAGGATTCTGTTGCAGCGGAATGACTCGAAGAAGTCGTCGTCACTATCGCGGCCGCGTGCAGCTGCAGCCGATGATACACATTTGGATTACAGCCAACCTCAAACACATCCTCCCAAAGGCAATTAAGATCAGCAAGCTGCAGCTGCTCACGACTCCCTTCGATCCCCGATCAGGGTTCGAATCTAGTTCTAGATTAGCTCCTAGTATTGATTGATTAATCATGCTTTCTAGTTCTAGATTAGCTCCTGGCATTAGTAAATTAATCATGGTTTGTAGTTCTAGATTAGTCCTAGCATTGATTAACGGATTTATTAATCGTAGTTTGTAGTTCTAGATTAGTCATAGCATTGATTAACGGATTATTAATCGTAGTTTGTAGTTCTAGATTAGCTCCTAGCATTGATTAACGGATTTATTAATCGTGGTTTGTAGTTCTAGATTAGCTCCTAGCATTGATGAGCTGATTTACTAATCGTGGTTTGTAGTTCTAGATTAGCTCCTAGCATTAATTAATTGAGTTAGTAATCATGGTTTCTAGTTCTAGAATATTAGCTCCGTTCATTAGTTAATTAATTAATTGTGGTTTCTAGTTCTACATGAACTCCTAACATTAATGAATCTATCCTGCTTTCTATTTCTACACGAACTCCGAGCTAGCCTTTGACAATCAATTAATTGTGATTTCTAGTTCTAGTTTAACTCCTAGCATTATCAATTGATCCTGATTTTTAGTTCTAGACTGAGTCCTAGATAATTGACAAATTGAACGTGATTTCTAGTTCTAGGGTTTAATTTGTAGCATTAATCGATTTCTTGTAGAGTTTATTTGCAAAATAGAAACTTAGGTAGAAATCACGCAACAAGTGTCATAAGCAGTACTAGCTAGATAAGCCTAGAGTTATGGACAACAAGCTTTGAAATTGGGTAAAAAACAGTGGTGTATGGCAGCTGCATTATACAGAAATTAGCTTAAGAGGAGAGGATTAGCAATTTCAAAAATGCATTCTTATATAAGTCTGTATCCTTGATAGATCCTTGACCAGTCTGCCGATAAATATGGCTGCAGATAACTCCGGATTAAATTAAGCATTAGGAATTGTGGATTGGTTTCATGATCTAACAACATGTGGTACTCTTTGCAATTTCAATACATTATATATCATAATACTTCAGTTTTACCTCAAAGAATATCAGGTATATTCTAGGCATTGAGAACAAGTGGTTCACCTTGCTCCTGTAATGGCTCTGCACCTTAGAGCAAAATCAAACCAACAACACCTAAAATAGGAAATGTTCCCCAAAAATGAGCCCACATTGTAAGTAACATTTCAACAATGGTGAACATTCCCCAATAAGCCCCCCAATTGTATGTCCCTCCCATAAGCCTAGGTTGAAAATGGTGACAAACAAATTCAAGAATATAAATCCTGCTCAGCCAACAAGGCAACATGTAGCATGTACGTACCCAAGAGGCGCTTGGGGTTTTCTTTTTGGAGCTTGGATTTATTTTAATGTTCTCAATGTGATCCTCAAGTTGTTCCCAATAGCACCACACTTTTATCCCATATGCTTTGCCAAAAGTTGTCCTCTTTTCACCTATGCAGCTGGGCCAAAGGGCCTTGCACTTCATCTTCCCATAAAAAAAATTTATTTCTATTTTGAAAAGCATCCAAAATTTCAGTTTTTTTTCACACACAAAAAAGAAATAAGAAAAAAGGAACTTGAAAATACCCTAGAAATAATTGGGAACATTCCTCAAAATGTGGGGGACCTAATGAAAACTACTAACAACACGAAAGCTCTTATGTAGTCTGTCCAATTTAAACTTCAATGTCCTTATCAACATATTAATTAATACCAATATTATATTTGTTGATCCGTGGGTGGACGTTCTTTTTTCTTTTTTTTTTAATGTTGGGATCATGTACAAATGAGCCATCCAACACGTAGCAGTTGAGGTAAATTAAATGTCAGACTTTGTTCCAAAAGAACACAACAAAAAAATTTGACTAGTAAATTGTTTTTAGCAGTTGGATTAGTGCAGTAGAAGAGCATCAGGATTGAGTGCTTAATTGAACACCATTAGGTCATGATCCTCAATGTTGCCCACAGCTCCAGTACTTGAACTGGTGCTGGAGAAATCAGCACTCACACTTGTACCTGCACCTTTCCAGTCAAGACTCTTAGCGGTTATATATATATACATATATTTGTATACCTGAAATTCTTAAGTTTATACATGCAGATCCTGATAAATAATCTCAGGGCAAGATATTTGTACTGTTAACTCCAAAACGTGAGGAATTCCACTGACCCTATGGTTCCAGTTAATTGAAACTAATGAAATCAAAATATTCTTAGTTATCAATTAATGTAGAAGTGACCTTTCAAACCGATTATGTATATGTTTTATTTTTAGCATACAATAACTTGTGGTTATGTTAAACATTTAGAGTTATGTGACTGTAGCGTTATATGATTTCTAATTATTGTTCACTGTAATCAGGTTCTAGTATTTTGTGTGTTTGCTCACAACCCTTATGACATAGAAGCCGATAACAATGACAGGGCACAAGGCTGCCATAGCACAAATATTTGGTCCCGTGGATAACATCTACACCTCTAAGATAACATTACCCTAATGGATTTAATAGCCTACACAACTATCTAGAGGTGTAAACTGGTTTGGCCCTGGGTTTGGAATAGCATTGTGTCCAGGGTGTCAGCTATTAGGGCATGTGTGGACGGTGCGCATAAGTGAACAAGTGCATCAATTCAAATTTGAATTTTTAACGAATTGTTTTTTCTTTAACATTGAGGTAAACACAAGTTTCATTATAGTTCCTTCCATGAATCAGAGGCCTATTGTTAGAGACTATACAAGTGAACCCATGCTTGGGTGGTACCCCTAGGAACCACCCCAAAGAATGATTAAGGAATAAAAAGTGACCAAGTCATTTTTTTGAGCCTTTTTAAAAAATTATTTTCATAATTATAAATTATTTTTTCTCATGTTTATCCATTGCATGCCAAGTAATATATGGCTTGAAGTTTATTTTGGAATAAAAAGACGTGGAAATTGTTAAATTTTGTATTCCTAATAGAGATGGTCCCTTCAAAAATCAATAGCCTTAACTTTGGAAATTCATAACTAAAGAATACTTCCTCAATCAATTTCCTGATTAAAAAATTCACTTAACAAAATGACCCAAAAACTTCTCAAATCACGTTTCAAATTTTGGTTTTTGATCAAAAAGTTCACTTGGAAAGGAACTAACACTACATTCTTGAAACTTTTTCTAAATGCAATGGTTAAAAACATCAAAATACACAATAATCTTGATATTATTGAAATTTCAAAATCTATAGAACTTAATAAATGTACTCATAAAAAAAATTCTGAAAAAATTTATTTAAATGTTTCTTATGATTTTTTAAAGTTTTGATGAGTCCAAGAAAATCAAGGTGTGACATTCCTAATGGTACCACCCAAGGATGGGTTGGCCCATACATAGTAGATAACTTAGTAGAATTGTACCTCTTTTTTTTGTATGGCATGTTTGTATTATTTTTTAAGCTTTCAATAAAAGATATTTTACTAGAATTTTTTCAAATTTCTCTTCTTTGCAAGTTTATTTTTTCTACATGTATGTATGTATGTTGGATCTACTATTTTCTATAGGTTATGGGCCCATGTCAAATTGTTTCCAAATTTTGAATTAGAGAATTGTTTAGAACTTGTTTAGAGTGAGGATTTTTTAAAGAGAGTTTTTTGGTTGAATGATGCATAAAAACATGAATTAGAAATATTTTGAAAGTTGGACAAAATGGCAAAGAGAATGAAATAGGTGCACAATCTGATGGTGATAGCAATGTGGGAAGCATCAAGAAATTCGACACGACAAATTTCAAGATATAGAAATTTCAAATGACGATTAATTTTCATGTGAAAGAATTGATGGAGATTGTGGAAGGAACTAAAACTTTGGAAACAATCATAAAAAAAACAATAGAAGAAGTGTGATAACATAGCCATGAAACTAATATGTTGATCAATTGATGAAAAATACATGAATGTTTTAGTCAATTTTAAAACATGAACAATGATGTGGTTTCGTTTAATCCTTGTGCATGAGCAAAATTCTAGGGAAAACAAACACATCATGGAACAACGGTTCTTTGAGTTTTAGATGAGACCTAGCCGAAACATGTTTTTGTTCATTGTTGTTGTTGGAACCATGGTAGCACAACTCAATGACATGGGTGAGCCAACCATTGAAAATGTGGTAATTTTGAAAATTTTATGTAACCTACCATTGGACTATCGGCATGTGATATTTGCTTCGGATAGCATTCCTAAGGCCCCATCAAGACTTTATAAAACTTGACTACATGCAATTATTGAAGGAGAAAACATTGACAAAACTTTTTGTAGAACAAGACAACAATGATGTAGCTTTTTATTCTTTAATTCAAGAGGAGGAACTTTTGAGAAGTCAAATATGGAGGTGAAGAAAAAGAAATCAGCGAAACATATTACTGAGTTGAAAAAAAAGATGCATTATAACTATTGCTATGAAAAGGGGCAATGGGTGAAAATCCTTTAAGGTGTACCACACAAGATGGAAAGGACGTAATCCTTATTGCAATCCTTTTTTACCTTATATTTTGATCCCCATAAAAAATAATGAATCAAAAGTTATCAAAAATTTCAGAAAGACTATATTTTAGACTATTACAATTCTAGATTCCATCATAATCATCCATAAATGTGTCTTTACATGGTAAAAATAGACTAGGTAAAAAAAAATGTAAAAGGGTGATGTTGTGAGAAGATTTTGGTACACCTTAAAAAATTTGCACCCTAATGGGAATAGGAATGTAAGAAAAATATATATATGAAAAGGAAGATAACATTATTGTTAATGTTCTAAAAAGTGAATATATATTTTATTAACATAAGACTTGTACCTGATTGAAGTAATGAAGAATTACAAAATATAAACATCTAATGCATAGACACGGGGGCCATTAAACACACGATGGAACAAAAGATCAATTGGTTTATGAGCATGAAGAAAATCAAACTAGGCACATAGCTAATAGCTATAACCAATAACTAGCAGGTATGGGTTCATGGTGTTAGAACAATTGAGATTGTGAATTTGGTCAAAAGACGATGGCATAAATATATAATGGGAGAAGTCTTGTATGCTCCTTTGTTTAAGAAGAACTTATTTTTGGTGGGGCAAGTGGCTGACAAAAGGATTGCAACCACATACACTAGAGATATAAGTTGTCATCTCACTACTCAAGAATGAAAAGGTGAGGTCATCTTGACTAGAGTGAGATGAGGAAAGTTCTATAGATTACAAATGACAATAGTCGTTCCTAAATTTGGATCTCATGAAGATTGGCAATAGTAGTAAAAAACACAACATTCCTTGGAGCTTCCCTTGGTGACAATAGTTTCAAGTTATGGCATGATCGTGTTTGATGTCTTCACCCGGAGATGATCTTGAAGATGTTTCGAAAGAACATGGTGACTAACATAAAGCTTGGTGAGAAGAAGTAGAAAGCTAAATTGTGTGAAAGTTGTGTGTATGGGAAAAGTAATTGACTTCCTTTCCCAAAAAATGACAAAACATCAAGAGCAAAGAAACTTGGAATTTTTTTTCATTTTGATGTTTGTGGTCCTATGAATATTCCTTTCATTTGGAAACGCAATTTTTTTTGTGTTGTTCAATGTTGACTTGAATGATTTCAAATTTGTTTATTGCACATTAAAAAAATGGGAAGTTTTTTAATGTTTCAAGAAAATGAAAATAAAAAACTTGCAAGCAGTAGGAAATGTGATTGTGAAATTTAAAAACAATAATGGTGGTGAATATGCAAATCATGTTTTCAAGGAGTTTTTAGCTGAAGTAGGAATCAAGGATGAAACAAGTATTCTTTATTGCCCACAATAGTATGGCAAAACATAATGAAAGAATAGGACTGTCATCATCGAAAACATGTTACATTTTTAAGGGCTTAATTTCAATCTTTGGGTAGAAGTAACATAAATGGCTATACATGTTTTTAATAGAGTTAAACTCATGAAGGGAAAACAAAGTATGAACTATAGACATGTCATAAACCCTCAGTGGGGTTTAAAGGTGTTTTGATGCACTTCATATGTTTTGTGCCAAAAGAACTTAAAAAGAAATTAAATGCAAGGTCTATGAAAATTCTTTTTGTTGGGTACAATGGAACATCAAAAGCATATTGATTGTGGCATTCAATGAATAACCACATCATTGTTTGTAAAGACATATTTTTTGTGAAAATGAAACTTTTACAATAACACTAAAAAAAGAAGATTTAGGTGACCATTCTACCTATAATGATTTGAGAAACCTAGGAAGAGGAAAACAACATGTGTTAGTTCATGAAGATGGAGATGTAGGAACAACACAACAAAACAAAAATGAAATAACCTAAAAAATTGGAAGACCAAAAAACAGAATTGAACCACAAAATGGAAGCACATGAACAACTTAGGTGCAAAATGAAGATGGACAAAATGGAGATGTAACATCAATGAACAAAATGAAGATGCAACACAACAACATGCAAGATCAAACCAACAAGATGGAAAAATAATCTTGCAACTAGATTTGAAAAAGGACATGCATTTGAAAAGATGCTTGAATCTGTAACAAAGTTGCAAAAACAAGAGGTTTTTTTTTGTCACATCAAGGGACCTCCAAAGCGATTTACAAATTATTATGTTGAAGGTGCACCTTCATTTGCAACTTTGATACAGACAACAAATCTACTTCAAGAGCAAAAAATATATTTGGAAGCAATAACTAACCCACAATGGAAGGACTGGCAGCTTGCCATGGAGGATGAACACAAATCCCTTTTTCATAATCACATTTGGATTTTAATAAATCTTCGACTTGGGAAAAATGCAATACTATTTGTGTTTCATTTAAAGACTAACCCAAATGGTGAAATTGCAAGGTACAAGGCATGAGTGGTGGCAAAAGGATCTTCTCAACTATATGGAATAGATCATGATGGAACTATTTCACCTGTTGTGCAATATGATTCAATTAGGATTGTTTTGGTAATTGTTATAATTGAAGATTTTGAGCTAACACAATTTGACATTAAGATTGCCTATTTGTATGTAAACTTGAAGGAAGAGATTTACATGTGCTAACTAAAGGGCTTCATATCGAAAATTAGGTGTGTTTGCTATAGAAAAGCTTGTATGGTTCAAAATAAGTTGGTAAAGTATGAAATAAGAAGTTTAATGACTTCTTGGTTTCCTACAATTTGTAATAGAACAGTGTTGACTTGTGTGTTTAGGTTGATAGAGGACATTTGAGGTTAATGACCACAATATTTGTTGATGACAAATTGGTCTGTAGTGAAAAATATAGTGGTTAGAAAGATCACATGATTTAGAAGATGGAGGAGTTTGAAGTAACAACAAGCAATATGGATTTTGTATGTGGGGCTCCACATTTTTAGAGACCGAACACAATTAAAATTATGGATTAGATAGACTTTGTATATTAGCAAAATTCTCAAGTGTTTTGGTTTTGAAAATGCAACACCTATGAACATTCCTATTGATCCCAACATAGATCTTGAAAACTCTTTGACAACTGAGATGGAAAAATAATTTTTTCTTACCGTGAAGTAGTGGGGTGCCTTATGTTTGCACATCTAGGAACTAGACCTAATATTTCTTATGATGTGAGTAATGTGACAAACTTCACATTTAATCTTAGGGTGAAAGCATAATTAGGTGGATTGTTTGGACTGTCACAATTGTAATTTTTCTAGATTATAAATGAACTTAAAATGTAAAATCAAATCAAAAATTTATTTTTTTTCGTTATTGATGTTGCAATAGACTTTAGTGAAAATCTTATTAAAAATTATGGATGAGTTTTTAAGAAAAGAATGGATTCATTGTGAGCTTTTGAAATGATGACACTATGTTTGTCACACATAGAAAATGAAAAATGTGGACTCAAAAAATATGTCATAGTAATATCAAAATTAAAATTAAAAATAGGCCACCGTAAAATGAATAATTTAATTGTAAGATGCATTGAAATTTTTCCAATACAATTTTTTTTCATATTTAAAATTTTAACTCATCATGATTTTCACCATAGTTTATAATTGTTATTCCATTTCACATTGAATTTTTAAAATTTTTCTCTAAATTTCTTGACAAATCATATGTTTAAGGATATTTATAGGATGGTCTATTAATACTTGTAACCAAAACCATAAGGGATAATTACATGATTTATAGTTTGATAATTATTTTAAATGTAGGAATTGTAGCTAATGTAAGATGTGGATTCTTCAAAATGTCAAATGTGAGCCACCTAACCATGCTTTTACCCCCTAGTCACATTCATTTTACTGTTGTGAGGAGCATTTACAAATATGTACATGGAACTAATCATTAGGGATTGTGCTATCAAAGTGGAATAGGTGTTAATTTATTTGAAGCATATGTAGATGCAAATTTTGTTATTGATCTCAAAGATAAAAAGTAAAAAACATGTTTTGTGTTGAAAATGAATGGAGGGCCAATATCTTGGGGGAGTTGAAAGCAAAATAACATCACATCATTGACCACAAAAGCGAGATATGTAGCATTTAGTGTGGCCACCAAAAGGGTATTTAGGACAAGGCAAATGTTCAATGATTTAAGGTATGTTCAACTAGTCCCTACAAATGTTTTCAACAACAATAAGAGTGCAATTCAATTAATTCATAACTCATAATTCCATAGAAGAACTGAACACATCAACATTTAGTATCATTTCATCAAATAACACTAAGCTTTAAGTAATATTCATGTGTTTCATATTAACATCGTCTAACAATTTGCACACATCTTAACTAAGGCATTACCTTTAGAGATTGTTTTGCAAAACTATATTATTTACTTAGACTTTATAGTTGTTTTAGAAGATTTGCCCAACTTGTAGGGATCATTCAATATTTGTTTGCATACAATCAAAAATTAATTTGACATATTTCATGAATGGGAGTGTTGTAAATGTATGATCACATCAATAGATGAAATCATTTTTAACATTATTTTTTGCCATAATTTTTTTTGTTTTAAAATAGCATTGTGTCCAAGGTGTCAACTACCCAAACATACATGGACCATGCATAGAAGTGAATAAATACATCAATTTAAATTTGAATTTCTTACGAATTGTTTTTTCTTTAACTTAAAGCAAACACAAGCTTCATTCTAATTACTTCCATGAACCAAAGACCTACAGTCAGAGATTTTACATAATGGATAACTTAATAGAATTGTACTTCCTTCATTCATTATGCCAAAATGTGGTTTCTATGATTAGGATATGTTGCAACTATTGCTCAAAATAGTCATGTAATTGTAAGTGGACTTGAGTCGTAGTCATTTTGATAACTACAGTCATAATTATGAGTTTGTGACTACAAATATGATTATGATTACAACTAAAAATAATTATGACTACAAATACAACTACATGACTAATGTAACCATATTAAAATATTTACTTGATCTTGTTTCAACAAGTTTAAAAAAAAAAAAAAAAAAACCATATCAACATGCTCAAATTTGTATTAGAAGCCTAACTTAGTTTAATTTACCTTAATTTAATATAATTTAAATAATTCTTAGTTTAGTGTGAATTAATTTAAACCTAGTTTAATTTAAATTAATTTATTATAACTTAATGCAATCCTGATTTAACCCACTTAAAACTAATTCACCCTGAGTAGCCTATATAGTTTATATTAAATACCTAATTTATTATAAATAATCTTATATTAACTTAATGTAACATATTTTAACATTTGTCAGTCAATTTAATTTAGTTTAGCCAAATGTAACCAACTTTAGCAACATTTAAATTTTCCAAGTTTAGCCAAATTTAGATTAATTAATTCAATTTAGCCTAGTTGGCCTCAGTTCTAGCAAAATACATTAAAAAATCTTATTTTCCAAAAAAATTCAAATTTAGCCAAGTTTAATTGACCATGTTTACCTTAAGTGCTTTCATGTAACTTGATTTTACCAATTTTAACCAAATTTAAATTAATTGTTTTTAAATTTAACCAAATTTAGCCAAAATCATTTAGTTTAAAAAGGTTAATCAAGTTTTAGCCAAGTTTATCAAAATATTAAAAAATTTATCCTATTTTGGCCAGAATAACCTACTTTAGCCTCATTTATATTACTTTAACCAAAATTAAACAAAATTAATGAATTTTAATTTTAATCTAACCAAGTCTAATCTATATATCCTATTTTAATAACAAAAAAAATAATTCAAACAATATCATGCTATTTAAACCAAATTTAACAAAGTTTTACCAAATTTATCTATGGGTTTAAGATTCATAAATTTACAACATATTAAATTTATATATAAAATGACCTTTCAGAACAATATGATTAAATATAATTTACAAATTTGAATTTAGTTTTATTACAAAATATTTGTTGTATTATGTATATATTTCAAACATGTTTCATTAAATATTTATATACATATAACATTGCATATGTATGTGTACATATTGTATTGAATATGTAGATTTTAATAAATTTAAAATTATAAAAAATTGAAATAATGAAAAACCAGTACAATTATAATGTTATGTTAAGTGGTTTGATTATAATAAGTATAATAAAATTAATTGGTAAATCTTTTTTCTAAATATCAATTCTATTAATTAACTTATATTATAATATGTGTATATTATATACATATGATAGATAATATATATACATAATATATTAATAATATCATATTATGTTCATATTTCAGAATTAAAAAATAAATTTTAAAAATTCAAAAGTGATTATTTATGCACTAAATTTTTAATTTGAATTTTTAGTTGGTCCACATATGTAGATTATGCTCCAAAGTTTAATAATTCATATTCATATGTTCATTTGATTAAGTATTGGAAAAGAAATTAAATTTTAAACTTTGTATTTTTGAACATTCAAACATTGGAACATTATAAAGCTTTTATGTGACAACATTGTGTCACATGTGATGTGGTGGGTTGATGGCAAAGGCCTTGGACCATTACAAGGAGGTCCAAATATCAATACTTGTTCCAATTGTGGTGACAAGTTCACCACATTGACTATAGTCAACTTTGACCATTGGTATGGTAATGACATATGTTGATTACATTGACCAATGGTATGTATAATGATATATAATAAAATAGTGTTTTATATGGTTGTATATACAATTATATGATTTGTGTATTATACAATTCGTGAAAAAACCATATGTATACAATATATAAATAATCAAAGATTACATTAAATGAATAACTATTTTGTAAAATCAATATTCGAAAATATATTTAAATATTAATATAATAATATACTATTTTATATAAATAATATTCCATAGTTGTAGGTGCAGTCACAATGGTGGTTACGACTATGACCATTTTAGCGACTAGTGACATTTACAATGTGGTCATTTGGATTATAGAGTCATGTAGTTGGAGCCAGTTGTAAATGCCATGTTTTGGTGTTGTGATTTCTATTTTTGTGTTTGGAGTGTTTATATTACTTTTGAAGCTTTCTTGTCAAAGTCTTAATCTTTTGCTTGATCAAAGTTGGTGATCCATCCTTGAATCTATAAGTGCGTCTCACTTTGAGCCTTCACCACCATATATAATTCCCATATCTTTCATGGCTTGTATGTAATAAAAGATGTGATTTATTGTTATCCAATGAATTAATCCAAGATATGCCATGAATTGAACAACTTGTCATACTAAGGAAACAAGGTTGAAATGAATACTTGTCATTGCATACATGAAGTAATTGACAACTTTAGGTAAAACCATGGTTAAGTAGTTCATTTTTGACATTTTGAAGACTCCACACCTTACATTAACTAAAATTCTTGAAATTATAATATTTATTAAACCATAAATCTTATAAGTATCATTTATGATTTGGTTCAAAATTATTGATATGCCACTTTATAGATATCCCTAGACATGTGATTGGTCAACAACTCCATGTGAAATGTAAAAAATTGATAAAAAATAATGAAAATCATGACATCTTAAACTTTTTAATATGAGAATGTTTCGTACTAAAAAAATCTCAATGTATCTTATTTAATTAATTTTTTTGACACTAATATGATTTTATTTTTTAATACACATTTTTCACTTTCTTTGCATGATAAATGCAATATCATCATATCAAAAGTTCATTATGAATCCATTCTTCTATTAAAAGTCATCCATAATTTTGAATATTTCCACTAAAGCCTATTGTAACATGGATAATTAAAAAATTGACAATGGATGTTAATGTTCAATATGACTTTACATTTCAACTTAATCTACAATCCAAAATAGTTGTGAATGTGATAGTTTCAATTATTCATTTAATTGTGTTTTCACCCTTTAGCATAGACATAGTCTTCATCAAATCTACTTCACATATGTCTTTTGGTCCCATTTTTTTTATGAATTTTTTTCTAGTTGGTAAAGAAGCATCAACAAGTTTACAATTTAACATCCCAAAATGTTTGAGAACATATGCAAGATATTTTTTTTGGGACAAGTGAAGGGAATGGTTTGTGATGTTTTTACTTACTTGAATCTTGAAACAAAATTCTATGAAGTTAGTATTAGTCATTTCAAATGCATTAGAGAGATAAGGTTTGACGCCTTGTAAGAATTGTTCATCATCACTCATAAATATTGGATCATCCACTTAATAAAATGAATTGAAGTATAAACCTTGTTTACTAGAGATTAAAAAAATAAAAATTACCACATTCATGAAGAGTTTTGGCTTATATATATATCGGGTTGTGCTCTATGCTTTGAGTAGTATAAAGACACTTGCGGCCATCACTAAATTGGGCAAAGTTTGTGTATGCTAAACAACAAAAAGAGAAATAGATTTCTCAAGAAAAATTATAGATGTTTTTTTTTCTTTTGCATCTTTTTTTAGATGATCAAATTTCCATGTGAACCAAAAAACCCTTTTCACTTGGCTTTCAAAATAACCATAATAATTGTAAGCAAGGTTATCCCTTATGGGATTTGAACCTATGTTTTCACCATGAAAAGATGATGTTTTATACTTGTAGACGAACAAAAAAAAGATTTCAAAAAAAAAAATGTGGTTAGAAAAGGAAGTGGCATAATTTGTGATGCTTCCAACCCAAAAACAATTTCAACATTACACCAGGAGCAATTTTCACTAACATCTACTTCTCCCCTTTATCCATAAAACCAATAAAGTGGGACAAATTATATATATATAGTTTGTTTCACCCTTAACTTGTTTTGAAAAGTCTATAAACCTTTTTTGGGTGATTTGGATGAATAAAACTTTTAGGTTAAAACATGTAAATTTCTTCAATCTTTTTAAATCTTGGTTTGGAAATATTGATAATGCATCAACAACATCATGATATTTTGTAGGTTTATAAATGACTTTCAAATCATATTCTAAGAACAAAAATAACCATTGAGTTATGCACCTTGAAACTTGTGGTTTATTAACTAGATAGACTACAACCTAGTTGATCAACTAAAAAGACAAATAGATTTCCCAACAAGAAATTACAAACCTTGTGCAAAACACAAACCATGGTTAAAGCTTCATGTTCCATAATCATATAATTAAATTCAACATGATTTATTATTTGTGATGCATAAACAATCAATTGATCAAATATTTTGATTTGATTATGTGGTAACATAGCTCGCACAATAATTGTGATGCATTGGTATAAATGTGGAATTCAAGATCCTAGTTTGACTTAACCAAAGTTGGTGTTGCAATACACTAAATTATAATCTTTTCCCACGTTGCTTGACATTTATGAATTTAAACAAAAGAAGTAGATTTTTGCATTAGCTTGGTAATTGGCTCCATATTGAACACAATTTTTTTAATAAAAAATTTGTAAAAATAGGCCATTCCATTAAACATTTGGGTTTATACTGGAGTTGTCAACATCGGAATATTCAAAATTGCCTCCTTTTTTTGGATCATGAAATTTTTTTCCTTAAAAACAACAAATCCAAGGATTAATCGAAAAAACACGATAAAATTGCACTTTTCCAATTAAAATTAATCCCAAATTCCCAACATTTTAGGAAACGAAATCATAATTTGTCAAAACTGCATATCCATGCTACTAAATATATATAGTAAAATCATTGAAAAATACCTTCATGAACAAATCTATTCACAAAATGTTTTGTTGATAGCATGTTGATAAATCAATGGACCATTCTTCACACCAAAAGGCATTACTATGCACACAAATGTTCCCCAATTAGTCAAAAAAACAATCTTGTACCTTCAAATCCTTGTATGTTTAAGCAAAAATATGTTTGAAGTCCTTTAATACTTTTATTTGTACCTTCAAATAAGTTAGTAATGCAACATTGATATTTGCAAATTGAGGATTTTCCAATGTACCCAAGTTAATCCTCTACATTTGTTTTTCTTTTGTAAATGTCCAACCGGTGATTTGTAATTGTCGTACATGTTGATAGGTTGGTGTCTCATCAATCACCATCTCACCAATTTCTAGTTGATAGAAAGTCCTTGGATAATTTGTACAACACTATGAATTCACAAAATCAAATGGTTTGTTGTGTGATGTAAAAGATCTAAATCTTATTCAAATTCAATTTGCAATTGGGTCTTTTAAATTGTTCAACAATTGATAAATTGATAGTATGATGGAAAAAAATTGGGTTTTGTAACAAACACAAGATATTTTTCATTTATGACTCCATTTTGGAAATCATAATAGAGAAGGACTTATGGATGAGTAAAAGCAAGATAAAGTATACACAAAAAGTAATGTAACAATGTAAACATTAAGGTCTTTGAATAAAACATATATCAAGTACATGACTTTATGGATAGAATGTAAATATTTTTAGGTACATTGTTTTTTAACTAATGTTGGCTTTGAGTTCAAAGTTGAATTGATAAAATCATTTTTTTAAAAAATCCTTGCAAGTACTTGAATTGGACCTTCCTATTTATGATAGTTTGATACATAGATTTCAAGTACTTGAAAGTAGTTGAAATGTTTTTGCAATTTTTTTTTTTTTTTCAAGAACCTCAATATTAATGTGATGAACACTCTAATATAATTTGTTCTATCAATCAAATTTTTTTCATAGCTAAAATCATCGCTAATCCTCTAAAAAGTGATGAAATTTCAGGGAAGTTAAACCTCAATAAATCTCTATTCTTAACACACAATACAAACATGATGAATAATCAAACTAAGATTTAATACAAAAGTTCCCAAAGAAAATATGCTTATGAAGGATGGGACTCAAGGGGGTCACTCTTTGTATTTTCTAGGTACCCATTGCATTCCAGGAGCATATTATTTTGCCACCTAGTTGTAAATGGGATAAATTTTACTCCATACCCTTGGTTATTTATAAATCTGGTTTATTTGATTAATTGATATTTTTTTAGACTTATTTGTAAACCAGATAAACTCCTCAAATATCATATGTTCAAATGCCATGATTATAAAATTATTTAAAAAAGAGATAAAGATTTTTGGAGGCCTAATTTTTGCAAAGTACTAAGCAAATATCTTACTTTGAATTGACAGTATTTTTTTTGTAAAAATGTAAACAACTGCCCCTGGCTGAAGATGCATCAAATATGATGTCTGAACTCTTGAACTTTGAAGCTCTAAGCAAACTATTTGAAACAATAGTTTCACCTTGACAACATGGATGGGAAGAGCAAGAGCATCCCCTCCTCTAGCATGTTCCACACGGATGCTCAGCTCTTGTCTTTTAGTCTGGAGTCTGGACCAGTGTTGAAGTGGTATGTACTTTTGAACATACGAAACTGGTCATGGTATGGGGTGGTTTTTTTGTTTCTCCTTTCATACCTGACAGGTACTGGTATTGGGTACTCTTCAAAACTGTCATACCAGTCTGTTACTTGGTAGTAAGTAGGTCCGAATCTGATTTTTGCCTTGTATGTGGCAGGCATAAAACCTTGTATTGGTACTTTGTATAGGCAAGTATAAACTTGGTATATCACAGGTCCGAAACTAGACTGGGTTTCAAGGTTTAGGGTTGAGGGTTTTACTGGTAGAAGGTGGATATTGCCTCAGGTCATATCTGACTAGTATGTTCTTCCATACTAGTAGTACTCATGATATGAGTGCACTATATATGTACCCAGGTTGCACCTTATATACCGGTACAACATTGGTCTCGATGATGTCTCGACACTGGGACAATCAATAATTGAAATTGAAGCTGAAACACACACCCTGATGTGCAAGAAAAGAAAGAGTTGGAAACATTTCAAATTTTCATGGGCACATCATGTAATATCTGTATATTTATTATTAGTCTAAAGTCCCTCTGAAGGTAAGGTGTCTCTCAAACCTCTGTGTGTTGGTCTGACTTGCTTGCATCTCCAGATTCCACTAGTGTGTTGAAGAAAACCCAAACCTACAATCCTCAACCCTGTTGGAAACTGATTTTATTACAGAAACTTGTGTAATTCTTATGCTATACCTAAGACTGATAATCCACAGATTTGTTCTATATATATATATATATGAAAATATAGACTCTGGACTCTGGTAGCCTGAACCTGAATGTTTTAGGATTTTTGCAGTTAAGAATAAGCAAAGGAGCTTTGCTGATTTCAATTCATCAAGGTACTAACATAGTAGTAAGGACTCTGCCATGTGCTTCAAAGGTGCTGCAAGATTCAATTCCTGAAAAATCTGGTCGTCACAATTTTATTTTATTTTTCACTTGAGAATAATTTAACACCCAACATTTAGTCACAGGACCCAGCTGCAGTATGTCAATTTCTGACAGATTGCGGCCAACCTTACAAAATAGGATCCATATCCTTTGGTCTGATCATGTTATGTTGTTGATTTCAAGTTGAGAAAAGTTTGTTTTGTTCATGGTCAAGAATCAATGTTGCTGCTTTGCAAAATATAGCCAAATAATGATCAATTAATTACCTGAAGGCATGCAGCAGGCAAGCTTGAGATTTAGATTGTTGTTCATGTGGAGTTTAAGGTCCAAAAAAAAAGGTGTGTGCTGAGTCCATACTTTGATAAGGAGCGTGCAAATTTCCCACTTTTCGAGTCTGGAAGGAAGGAAGGAAGGAAGAGACTTGGCATTGGTGTACTAATTGGGATACTACTTTTGGCTTCAAGTGAAATTGAATTTGTGGGTGGAAATTTGGAGACCTAACTGGAATTATTTTATTGAAAATTAGCACACATCTTTACTAATTAAAGACTATTTACCTCTTTACACTCAGTAAAACTCAGAGCCTCAGGCTTAAACCCTACACTAATTTTAATCACTACGTCAAAACATGACATTCATGATTGGTTCCTTTCAATTAGGGTAATTGTTTATGTCATTTTTAGTCCTTTATGTCGTGTAGTTGTATTGGTCTAGTCATGAATGTCATGTTTTGACGTAGTGAATCAAATTCATTTTGCATAATAATTACCCATATAATTGTGCTATATGGTTGCATCGTGTGGCAGCGAGCGCATTTGCATAATGAGCTGCTTGATATTCAGCCGTGGATTTGGAAATCAAAATGCATCTAGGATTTTATCAATGGTGTAGATTTGGGCGGTGATCAGCTTAAAGCTGGTCAAAGGACTTGTTTATTGATAGCCTTGTGTTGAGGCTGTGGTAGCGTCTGCACTCATTAGATTTATTGGGAAATCATCCCATCTTTGGGCCCTGGTTTGACCTTATAATCCCAGTTTCATCCCCAATTTGAGGGTTGTCATAAATGAAATTGGGTACTGTTTCATGAAACTGGGTATTGGGGTATCAATTCAGAAGATTTTGCAGGAGCTTATTCTGGAAAGGCTTTGATCTAATGAAGAATATGAGCAACAGTTAAGGTGGAGGTAATGGAAAATTCAAAACTGTGGGTGAAACTCCAAGCAAAACTAGAACTGGGAATGGAACTCCCAAAGGATGAGTTATGATTTTTAAAACAAGGACTTTGGTCCTCACTTGTGTTCTCTACGAATTTTTTCCCCATCCTCTCTTTTCGCCTCATCCCCAATTATGGCGAAACTGGGAATACTGATCCCCAGATAACTTTAGTGCAAGGGGGCCAACTAAAGATTTGTCGTCCATGCTGCACTTCTACTGAACAACAATACTTTGCAATACATCCCAACCTCAGATTATTACTACATTAGCGAGATGACCATTTCTCGTTGGGAAAAAAAATCCCGGTCTCCACAGCAGCTTGGTTGGTTTTGTACACTTTCTTCATTCCCCACAATAGAATATGGTTTTCCTTTATGACACAAGACACATGGTAACCTTTTAAGTTTCATTTGTTACAATAAAGTTATCTATAAAGTCAGGCGATTAGGGGGCGAGAACGGCCAGTTTCAGCATAATAGGGCATCAAATGCTTAATGGGAATGAAATTTTACTAAACGAAATAACTGGGACCCAAACTAGTTTTTCCATCAATTTTGGTGGTAAACTGAGTTTCATCCCCTCTTTACTTTTCCCGGAGCACTACATACATTTTCACTGATCATACGTGTACAACTACTATAATTACTGTCGAACCTTGTGCATTAAATGGTGCATTTCAGCATTTTATACTGAGATTTAATAAAATTTCCTTACTTTGCAGATACCACTCAAAGAGGGGATAGGGAGTGAAAGCAAACAGATTAAGGGGTGAAAGAGAGGGTGACTTGGCTGGAGTGAAACAATAGCCACCAATGCACCAGTTCAGGATGAGGCCGTTCAAGCTGTTTTGGGGATGAACCAAAAACACATTCTATTGCCTTGCCCAGGGATTTTTCAACCCCCTTCTCTGCCCCAAAATTTTCCCCTCCTACCTACTTCGCCCCCTCCTACCTACCTCCGCCCTCCTACCTCCTTCACCTCATTTCCTACTCATGAGCTTGAGTAGCATAGTGTTTTGAGGAGATGTAAACACAAGGCTTGAGGAAGGTGGAGAGCTCAATGTTGAAGGAATCTAGAGAGGAAAAAGTAAGAGGAGTGCTTCATCCCAAATGCAGAAGGGAGAAAAGATTACCTTCTTTACATTTCTTTTTCTTCTCTATGATCTTTTTCTCTTTGTGGTTTTTTTTCTTTCTTCTGTTTGACAAGAGGTAAACTCCTTCCTTTCTTTATGTTTTTTTTTCTTTTTTTCTGTTTGAAAAGAGGTAAGTTCCTTCCTTTTTTCTGCATTTTTTTTTTCTCTATGGTTTTTTTTTTCATTGTGTTTTTTTTTTCTTTTGTTTGAAAAGAAGAAGATGTTAGGAGAAAGCACTTGAAATGAAAGGGCAGAAGTAGGAGCAAAAAATGAGAGGGGAAAGCGAAAGCTTGAAAGTAAGTTCCTTCCTTTATTTGCATTTTTTTTCTTCTCTATGGGTTTTCTTTTTTCTTTTGCGTTGCTTTTTTTTTTGCTTGAGAAAAAGAAGATACTAAGAGAAAGCGCTTGAAATAAAAGTGCAAAAATGAGAAGGTAGAAATGAGAGCCAAAAGTGAAAGGGCAAAACAAGAGCTTGAAGGTAAGCTCCCTCCCTTTTCTTACATATTTTTTTTTCTTTGTGGTTTTTTTTTTCCCTTCTACTTGATAAAAACAAGATGTTAGGATAAAACACTTGAAATGAAAATGTAAAACAAGAAAGCAAAAGCGAGAGTCAAAAGTGAGAGGGCAAAGTAGGAGCTTGAAGGTAAGTTCCTTCCCTTCTTTACATGTTTTTTCTTTTCTACGGTTCTTTTTTTCTTTGTGTTTTTTTTTCTTACTACTTGAAAGGAAGAAGATGCTAAGAGAAAGAACATGAAACGAAAGTGCAAAAACAAGAAGGCAGAAGCGAGAACCAAAAGTGAGAAGGCAAAACGGGAACTTGAAGGTAAGCTCCCTCCCTTCTTTTGGTTTTTTTTTAATTGTTTTCTTGTGTGTTTTATCTTCTTTGTGTTTGAGAAAAAAAAAAAGAAGACAACAACGTGACCTTCTTTTCTTTGTCTAAGAAGAAGATGATGGCACAACAACGTGCCGTTGTCTTTTTCTTTGGTGGTGTTAAGGTTTAATTTGGTGGTTTTTGGGTGTTTATAGGGTTTAGGGCACAGCAAAGGAAGAGTTTGTTGCAAATGCAGTTTAGGTTGAAATATAATGTTACCATTTGTACATTGTTCGTCATGCATCAAAGGCTGCAAAAGTAACAACTTCTTACTCAGCTAAACATAAGAATGTAGATAATGATATGGTTTAGGGCTTTCATTTTATATAATCAATTAGGTTTTTTCAGTCTTTTCATTTTTTGGACTATCCAATTTTTGAACTTTGGTCCTTTGATATATTATAAAGAACCTTTTTTTTCATTGTGTTATTTAGTAGTTTTTTATCCACCCATATTTGTACATCTTTTATCAATATAATATTTTCCTCCAGTCACACTTGTTTGATGGGTATATGGTTAATTATATGTGTTTTCTTTTTCATAATCTTCTTAGTACTTTAGATGTAAAAATCAAAATTTAAATAAGCCCATATGAATATATAACTTTAATTTGTCTAGGGTTTACAAATATCAAAATGAACATTGTGTAATACCTACATCCTTTTTATTATAATTTCCATAAGGTCATTTCAAATATGTAATACTCACATATAGGTCTTGTAAATAGTTGCTGGTTTTTTTACATCCATTACAATGCCCACATATAGTTTTTGTAAATAGTTGCTGGTTTTTTTTACATTCATTGTAATACTCACACATAAGTCTAGTAATTGATTTTTTTAACATCCATTATAGTACCCACATATAGGTCTATAAATAGTTGTTAATTTTTAACATCTTTTGCCATACTTGCATATAAGTTTCCATTGTAATATTTATGGGAC
>Ga0116227_10002302_pt1 | contig 43501 bp, 30 predicted proteins | sample S1TSphgellanicum_FD_89693 | JGI IMG/M metagenome (GOLD analysis project Ga0116227, IMG submission 89693) | Host-associated microbial communities from peat moss isolated from Minnesota, USA - S1T2_Fb - Sphagnum magellanicum MG | ecosystem: Host-associated > Plants > Peat moss > Unclassified... | reverse complement strand
GTGTTCAACTAGGTTTTTAGACTATTGTGAATTCATACTCCAAGAATAACAACCATCTTGTTATCCTTCCTAACACATGTGGTTTGTTGACCAAATATACCAGAGCCATGTGGTCTACATTAAAAACAAATTTGTTTCCCAACAAAAGATGTATGAATTTATGCAAAGCATAAACCATTGCTAAGGCTTCTATTTTTGTAGTAACATAATTATGTTATGCTTTATTTAGTAGTCTAGAGGCATATACTATAAGCTAATCATACTTACCAGTTGGGTTTTATGCCAGCATTGCACATATTAACAATAATGATGCATCTATGTGCACATGAAACTTTAACTACCAATTTGGAGGTATCAGATTGGTGCTTCCATGTAATTTTGCTTGATATGATTCTAAGTTTCTTAACATTTCGCGGTATAGATAAAAGGTTTTGTTTTTTTCATGAGCTTTGTGATTGGTGCCATGATAAAGGCAAAGTTATTGATGAAACATCTACAAAATTAAGCCATACCATTAAAGACCCGAATCTACTGTGGGTTTGTAAGTATTGGCATATTCATTATTCCCTGAACCTTTTTAGGGTTTGGTATTTTTCCTTCCCTAGAAACTATGAACCTTAAAATCAATCCTAAAAACACCATAAAGGCACATTTCTCTAGGTTAAGATTGAATCTATATTCTCTACATTTTTAAAACAAAATATGAGCTTCATCAAATGATTCTCCCTATCACTATAAATTGTGAAATCATCCAAAAATATATTCATGAACTTGTTTAAGTACTTTCTAAAGGCTCTATTAACTACTCTTTAAAAAGTTGGTGGCCCATTTTTGACACCAAATGGCATCACCATCCAAATAAAAGCTCCTTAATCTATTATAATTTTTTTTTTGGTATTTATCTTTAGGGGCTATAGAATTTTGACGGTATCATGAATTTCCATCTAAAAATGAAAAAGCTTCATACCCTATTATAATGTTCAGTACCTCATCAAAAAATGGCAAGGATAAGGTTTTTTTTTTGGTTGCCCTATTCAACTTCCTGAAATCCACACAAATTTTCAATTTTCCATTCTTTTTAGGCACTACCACTATAGTGGATAACCATGTAGCCTCTTCTATTAGTTGAATGAATCTAGTTATTAATAGTTTATCAATGTCATGTTTGATAACTACAACATAATTAAGGTTCAATATGTACCTTGCTTGATGTGTTGGTGGTACTGAGGTATCTAATTCAATTATATGTTGAGCCAATTCTGGAAGTGTGCCTTTTAGATCCTTATAAGTCCAAGTAAATGCATCTTTGAACTCATTGAGTAGCATTTGAAGCTCCTCAATCTTCTCCTTTGCTAATTGTGCATTACCCTTGATGTATTGTGGATTTGCCTTTGTGCCAAGATTCAGCTTAACAAGTTGTTCTTCAATCAAAGTCCAACCTGCTATCCGAAGATTTTGTATTTGTATTTTGGTTGGTGTTTCATCCATTTGAATATCATCTTAACTATGATGATAATAGGTTTCAAGATAAACCTTTTTTTCAAATGATATTTTTGGTCAAACATAAAAGTCATTTGATTTGATTGAATGCACTACTTCTGCTGCTCTTTGATCTAATGTCTTCTTCTCTAGATCAAATTTTTTAATTCTTTTGATTTTTACCACTCTAACATTCAACAAAGAAACTGTTTCATCTTAAATAGTAATTGTGCCAATCGAAAACAATTATGGTCCTATCTCAAAGATTAGATATTCCTCTTCATCTATTAACCCTTTTAGCAAGTCATAACAAACAAGTACTTGGGGCCTTCTGGTTTCTACTCCCAATTTCCTATTGATTAATATTGTTCTTACTGTTCCATTACCTTGAATAGTAATGACATTGTTACCCTAGTCATGTGTAACCTTTGCATCTTTGAACCAAAGTCTTCCTAACAACATGAAATAACTAAAATTTATCGCCTTTATTTTTCAACACAGTAAATGTAGCTATATATGGTATACCATGTATGTGAATCTTCAAATTTTTGATGATTCTTAAAGGTCTGGTCATATTCTAATCTACCATTTTAAGGTGGTATGGAATTGGTCTTGGTTTGGGTAAACCTAATTTTGTTATGAGGCTTTTTGTTATGATGTTCACATTTGTTTTGCCATCTAACAAAACACCCCCAACAATGTTCTTCAAAACTTGTACTTGGATAACTACCATCTAGTTATCTACCTCTATAGCTGCAATGTCTAGTTTAGAATGTGTTTCAACCACTATGGCTACAATAGGCTTTGATATCACTTTAATAGTTCTATTGGGTTTTTCTAGCTTTAGTTTCTACCACATATATATTTTAAAGATCTATTGTTATTTTCAACAATTGACATAATTTCAAAGCATACGTAATTTCCAACATCTATTTATTGATATTTTGGAATATTTGTTCCATAGACATAACTTTGTTGATAGGATTAGCAAATAAACTTTGTGATACAATTGGTTATGTGAACACCTTAGATTCTGGTAATCCTGCCCAACTTGTAATCCATTGTGTTTTCTTGTTTTGAATCAGATTTCATGATGGGTCTTTTGCTTGCATCTCTTATATAGTCTTGACAAAAATTTATTGTAGTATTTGCTTTTCTTCCCAATCAGTAGCAGATTTTTTCTTAATTGGTTTTTTGTCCTTGAACATGTGTTCTTCAGTAACCTTGCTCCTAGTGATGGCCATGTTGACATCCACCATATGAATTGAAGGATTTGAAATCTTGGGCTCTACCACTACTTGTTTTTCTGTGGACTTCACTCCTTTGTTTTTAAACATATTATGCATGTCATTATACTTAGGACTATCTATGATCTTAAGTCCAATGTCACCATAAATATGATAGGAATACCTCATAGGTCTCTATACTTTGATTTGTTGAGTAGTAAACTTAAAGATTATAAGAACAAAGTTTTCTTTTCTTTTAACTCTAGAAGTTTGAACATTATGATTTGTCATGTGACAATTTGTACAATACATTCCTATTTTCTCTAGGATTGTCTGAGGTTTTTGAACTAATATTGTCTTATTATTTTGTGGTACTGACAAATTACTTATGGCTTCTACTTCAGAAATTCCTTCTTCACAAACCAAAGCTACTTCCTTATGCTGCTATAAAGTTTTTCTCTTCATGCCTACTGTTGTTACATGCAGATATGGTTGTAATCCAGATTTGAAAATAATAATTAAAAAACCATTTGTTGTCTTGTGTTGAAGACTATTGGCCAATTTTAATAATCATTCATAATAGGCTTCCACTCTTTCATTTTTCTCTTGCTTCATGTTTTTCAACTGTAGGTAAACTTGTTCATCATTCTAAACTTTTCTATATCTTTTACAAAAAGCTAGTTGTAATTTTGCAAAAGTCCTAAAGGTCTTGGAGGTCTTGGTGGATACGAGTCACCTCTTCTTGGATCTAATGATTGACTAGCCCAAACTCTGTTCACCTTTCTGGGCATATCTTTTTACAAACTCACAAGTTTTGTTCCTCTTAGAGTTTATGGTCTGAATTTGATACCAACAACAATATGAACTGGTGTTAATTATATAAATGGAGCTTTAGTAATTGTAATCATAGATTGAGGCATTGCCACAAAATATAATGGTATAAATCCTATTGGTTCCATTTCAAAGTTTGAAATTCTTGTATAGGTAATTCCAATATTATTGTTATGTAACAGACCTTGTGTAAGAGCTATAGAAATAGGTACTACATTTGCCATAGTTTGAACTCTCATTTCCACTATGTTCTCTCTCTAAATTTTTTTTCTAAGTTTATTTAGAATTCTAACCTTCTCATGGCATAGATCCTCTAACTCAACATGTCCATGATTCCCTACTCTTGTAAGTTCTAGATTCAAATTCTGGAAATGTTCAACAAATCCTTGCTTCACCTTATCTTCAATAAATGTACATTCATTGATCTGATGTCCAATTTAATGGTAGTATGTGCAACATGGAGAATTTGGTCTTGGAATTTTGTTCACACTATGAATCCCTTTGTTTTAATCCCTTGGAACTCCTCTAATAATACTTTTATTTTGTTGATTAAATATGGGTTCACTATACTTCATTCTAACAACCATAATAACACCTTCTATTACTATTGGTTCTGCTTTTAGTAAAACTATAATTTCTTATCTAGTTACAAGAAGTGGTTCAACTCCTCTGGACATTATAATACCCTGAGTTACGACTTCTTGTTTAACCACATAACAAATTTGAGGTTCAAAATTCTGAGCTCTTTGTTCAAACGCTTCATTCTCATGATCCTCTCTCAATTATAAAGAGGTGAAGTAGATATGTACCTTGGTACTACTTCCTCCCTTTTTGACTTGTTGAGTATTTGTTCTTCTTCTTGAATCAAAGCATCAGAATTATGTTGCTACATTATACTTGTTGATTCTAGTGTAACTTTTTGTCGAGGTTTAGATTCCCGAATCCTTCATTTAAACTCAACCTTTCAATTTGCAATTTCAATTTGACACTCTCCTCCTGGAATTTTGTTGTAGACTATTGGTGCACTTATGTGCTTCACCAGTTTGCATTTCATAAGGAATAATCGGTGTTGCCTGAGGTGTTCTATGGCTTGCAAGTCTCTCTTTTGTCCATGGATGTCTATGTTCTAATTGAAAACCTCTTTTAGTTGTTACAAATTGTTGATCTACTTAATTTGCACTCAAATTGTTGTTGATGGCAACGCCATTTTCCACTTGTTCATGTAGTATAACCTGATTTAATCATCTATTCAAACTTCTAATTACAATTATATTTTCCATCTCTCTACATCCTAATTCAAATTTAAACAAACTTTTACATTAAAACAAAATCCTCGCAGTTAGTTAATTTGTTTAAATCTACTTCTTGAACAAAAACTTATGATCAAGATTTGAAAAAAAATACAAAAAATGAAACTAAAGTTCACCATCTATCTATAGAAACAAAAATTTCAACAACAAGACATAAATAACATTCTTAAATTCATTATGAATTCAGGCCTTAGGATGGTCACCAAATGGTAAATACAAATTTTTTTAATCCTAGATTTTGGTCTAAAATTTGGACTAAAATACAATAAAACTAATACTAACAAAGTATGTTCATTTATATCTACTTAGAATTAGTTTCAGAAATAAAACCCAATAATGAAAGTATGATAAAAACATAAAAATAACAAATTTTGGCTATGGAAACAAAACTTGTCCATAAATCAAATGTGTTCTTCTCTCATACTCCATCAAAGTTCCATGTTTTACAATAATACAATGGGTCTTCATCTCTTCCTCTTCTCCAAATATATTCATCAACAAAAATTGTCCTATGTTATATTCAAATTAAAATAGCGATAAAAACTATGTGATCTAACTAGTATTTCCCAAAATAGTAACTTAAGTAAGCAGAAATATACTAAATAACTATTACCATAAGTAACTACAATAATTACTCCCTTAACAATACCACAATGATTCTAAATGTGGAAAGATGACCAATTGCGAAGTTAGTATTTAGGGTTGTAGTTCATTGTAATCATCATTTGGGGCCTCTCCACCATCATTACTAATGTTAGTGTCATTGTCATCATTTCCATGGTGTTGTTTTTTTGTCTCTCGAATGTCTATTCCATGCAAGGTCGTGATGATATTCACCTTCAACATTTTGTCACAATCTATTTGGCGAGACATTGTTTTCATGTTTTGGGCACAAAAACTACAAAAATGGATAATGAAAGAATAAATCTAAATCTAAAAAAATAAAAATGACATAAAGGAACCAAGACAAGAACACAAATGTTAAAATCAAGAACACAAAATGTGCAAGACCAATGTACAAACATATATTTATTGTAGTGAAATAAAAAAACATAAACCCAAAAAAAAGAAAATTAAGTTACATAACAAGATTGTATTTTAGATTGGAGTTGAATAGACTAAAGGTAAAAAGGGTCCTACCTCTATTTATATGCGGGGACCTAGCTAAAAGAAGCTTCCATGTAAATTTCCATTTGCCCATCGACCATGCAATTTCTTAAGAGGTTTCCTAACTATAAGTGAATTATGAATTAACTATGATTTAATTAAAAATTCATTAAAAATGGATTAGAAGTGAACTATGAATTAATTAGAAGTGAACTAATAATCAACTATGAAAGAATTAAAAATATTATGAATTATGAATGAACTCCATTTGTCATTTGAAAGTGGTGTCCATGATACTTCAATATTCACAATGTCATCGACTTTATGTGATTCATCATTATTTTTTTCATTTACAAAACCATTTTTATTTTAATCGATGACCAATTCATTTTGTGAACAAGTTTTGAATAAAAGGACAAAGATGACTCATGGAAGTTGCCATTGCACCCAATTTTGACTTGACTTGGGGTTGTGGACATGTTTGACGTTGTTGGTATTAGCTTTGTGGTCAGAATTGAATCGTGTTGGGTAAATCATGTTGCGACTTCAAGATTGAAAATGTGTTGATGATTGGTTTGGGGTTCACCAATATCAATGTTTATATTTGGGCTCACTTATGAGTCTAATATCATTACCACCATGGCTTTGATTACATGATTTGTGAATTGACGATAGGGCCAACTTGTGAATCTAGTGTGTTTATTAATGTGTCTTGGGTGCCCAACTTTAAAATGGTGATCCATGGGCTCATTATTCATTCCATTGTTGTTATTTATATGTTCATGATTTGGGGGAATATAAAATCGGTGGAGCCTATCAATTTCACATGTGGTTGTTGATCATTGACCATTGGGGCATGTACATCCATGGGGGATGCAAGGGGGATTTATGATCAATGGATGTATTTTGTGTGGGGAGGATCGAGAAGTCCATTTGCTACAGTGCATTGTTGGGTGGCATGATGATGTTTATATCCCCATTATCAAAAGTTAGTTGTTGCCAAATTCCAACATCAGATAATAATTTTGAAATGGACAGTTGTCTAATGGGTACCCATTTGGGAATTTAAAAAGGTCATGTTTTCTTCCTCGTCTAACATTAAGGGGTCATCCTATGATTTGTCACCTTCATTTTAGCTAAACCAACATCGAACATAAAGTCTTCAACAACATATTTTTCTTGTACCATGCCATGGGGTTAGTGCCATGTTTTTCTTAGAAGAGCTTACAATTGATGTAAATGTATACCAAATTTTTGACCCTTTTTGCTATCAATTGGTTTCACACTTTACTATGGACAAATGAGTATGAATTCAAATTTTGTTCACACAATGATGTAAAACACACTTGCGCCAAAATGCGATGGGCAATGGGTGTAAATGTGCATCCACCAACTCTAATAAAATCCCATCACTCATGTGGGAGCAAATTGAGGTTGTTCACAAGGGGGTGTCAAAAAAGGCCTTTGATTTTCAACAAAGTTAGTAAAGTCCTTTAAAACTTGGGCATAGGTTGTTGGGCTGCTAGTGTTTTTTTATAACATGTGATTTAACACTTCCTTCACATTTGCATCATCATGGAGGTGAACTTCATTCAATGAGTATGGATTGAAAAAGGCCTTTGCGTAATGTAGGTCAACATCCTCCATCAATGGTAAAATTGATCTTCCATTACATATGCAAGGTTCAATGGTAATGAAGACAATTGATTTCATAATGACAAAACATGTCATTCCAATGTCTTAATGATAAGCCATTCCCTCCCCATGATGAGTTGTTTACCATTGAATGTCTTCAATGTGACTAAAATTGGTTCCACCATGTGCACAAAGTTGGCACAAATATCCCAAAACTTGTCCTTCCTTATGCTTGTTTGAACATATTTGGCCTTGGTGAAGGACTTGTGATGATGGGTGCCACGCAATGTGTTGACAAAGGTTATCCATTCCAAATCTATAATAGTTTGTTCAATAGTAGGTCTCAACATCAACAATTATTCAACCATCAAAAAATTGATTGCAAATCATGTTTCATTGGGGTTTTAAAACATTAAGTTAATTTCATAATGATGGAAGATTGCTAGTGGCACATGGTGTTGCCATATGAATGAAAAGAAATTGCCTTTTTCACAATTCACTTTATTCATGTATCTATCACCCAATCTTCTAATAACAAGTCCAAGCAATTAACAACATAATCTTGAAAATAAAGGTGTGGAAAATAATGGATTATAAGGTTAGTTGCATTCCGCATGTTCGAAACATTATATGTACAAATTTGTACAATGTTGTCCAACACTTTCAATGTATCCAACTAATGCATGACATATGTATTGGGCATCATTATGCTCCTTTGTTATGTCAATGGCATCTATAAATACATCACCATTGGGACAAGCAAACATTATGTTCAGCAATGGATGTCGTGCAACATTGTCCCAACCATCAAAACAAATGGTTATGTTCTTAACAAGGTTATAAAATTAATTATCAAAATTTTTAAAATAATTTTAAATGCAATTTATATGTTCTACAAATATTTTAAAAGGTCATTATGTCATAACAAGGGATTTCAGAATTTATGCATTATTTAATTTATAATAAATGACCTTAGAATATGGTAATGACAATGTGTTTTAGTGCATTGAAAGTTGTTTTAAAACACATTTGATGATCCCATTAACAATGTTTTTCAAATTCTTAGGGTGCAAACACTCTAGATTAAAAATTGTAATCAACATATATAATTTTTGCAATTAATTTTTTTGATAGCATATTAACATCACATCTTAAATTTATTTATTTTTAAAAAAGTATATTTGGTTAGCTTGAGACTTAAGTTACTCATTTTTATAACAATCATTGAAAAAATTCAACGAGTGGAATATATATGTGACAAAATAATATTCATTACATAGTTTTTCAAATTTTGCATATACATTTCAAAACTATGATTATGGATGATTTTTTGGATGATTTTTTTTGTAATGAATGATATTCATATGTAAATCAATTAAATTTAGCACCATTCAAATTTTAAAATTTGGTTGAAAATTCATTCAAAACATTAAGGTTTTTTTTCCACTTTTAAAATAATAGATGCATTATATATAAACATATACCATATAAAAAGGAAGAAAATTTAATAATTGAGCATTGCATTATTATTAATTAATTAATTTAATTTTGTGATGTTTCATGAATCACAAACATGAAAACCTATGGTTGTTGAAAAAGTGTAAGTTTATTTTATGTATATTAATTTTATTCAATTCTTTTCATTTATTCATTGGATCAAAATTAACTTTGACTCAAAGTGAACATAGAGGTTCCAAATGTTGTCATGCCCATTTAAAAATTGCATTGTCTAAAGTTTTCTTATTAATGGATGCCATCAAAATTTTAGTTTATTGCTTACTATTAAATTTTTTATACGTAACATTTTTTAGTGAAAAACGATTCACCTTTATTTATTTTTCATTCTTATTGCATTAATAATAATAATAATAACACGCATGTGATGATTATGATGTTGATTTGTCTTGTATTTTAATTGAAAGGAAAAAATCATCGATATTGAATTCCTTGAAGTGCCTTATGATCATTATTTTATATGCAATAAATGTAAGCATTGCATTTATCCTACAATTTTTTTTGAAAACATGTTCCCTATGTAATAGTTTACAACCTTGGACGGTTCACAACACTTCATTTTGATTGTGATATATATATTTTTATTCAACCTATTTCAAATTAAGTGTGGAGTGCAATTTATGGTGTATAGAAAAAATGATTAAAATTTTCAATTCAAAAGAATATTTTGAACAAAAAACGTTTAACACATTGAGATAACTATTAATAAATATATAAATTGTACCTACATATGGCAATTGTCACTAGATGAAGTAACATAACTGTCAAGCTCTTCCATCTACAAGGAGCACAACAACTTTGGGTTCCTAAATATATATGCACATGAGTTTGATGAAGGGGCTTTTCTTGTCACCTTTCCCAAGATTTTTTCCCCCCTAAATCCTTAGTTTTTTAACATGAGGTTGACAAAACCACCATGAATGGGAATCAATTTGTCCAAAAACATGAATATCCATGATACTTTTGACATGGATAAGATCATGACCCACCAACCTTTGAATAAAACTAAAAAGAGTTCTTGATCATGATCATTTTTGGAATCAAAATTTTCACACCCCACCTCTTATGAATCATTCATTTAAAGGTTTCCTTGTTTCCATTTTGAATGTTTCGCTTCTTTTTATAAATCTCCTAAAAATGAATTTAACCATGAATTTTGTAAATCCAATTTTCTTATGAATAGCTTCAATAACCTAAGATTCTACAACCTTCTCAATTGTTGAAATATGGTTTTTATTTGAAAAGTCTCTTGTGGGTGGTCCTAATTGTCAATATCACAACTTTTGATTTATGGACAAGTCTCTATGAGAAGTGTTGGAATATGTATGAGGTTTGAAGTGCAAACTTGATTAAGGTATTTTCGAATGGGACTAGTGGTAAATGACTACTCAAGCTCGTAAGCCAACACTAAATCGTTCCCCATCTCTAGCTCGCTCACCTTCTATACGTCGCATACCATCATCTAGACAACTTAATGAAAATGTGGCAAATGTGGCACGACCATCTTCTTCCCATTTCTCTGTATATGATTTACGAACTGTAAACACGGATATTTTAACAACATTTGATGCAGCAGAACATGGAGATAGTCGTGCAATTATGCGATTTTCCAAGGCCAAAACCTTCAATGTTGATGCCAAGGTTTGTACCCATCATGACTTTGATCCTCAATAGATAACTTGCATTTTATTGTGCACTTGTAGGATTTTGCTTCTTTCAATTGGGAAAATGTCACATGCTCAACATTTTTTTTTAAATGACATCTTTGTTTACATGGATTCATAAATGATTGATGTTGTAATTCAAAATCAAAACTTCAAATTTGTGAATTGTTTAAAAATTTGTATGGATTCATAGACAATTAAAACTAAAATTAAAAATGAAAATTGCAAATTTTCTCAAGGCTTGGGAATCTACATGGACTCATATGCACAATTATTGTTGTAATTCAAAATCAATACTGTAAATTTGTACATTGTTTTCAAATTTGTATGAATTCATAGACAATTCTTGTTCTAATTTAAAATCAAAACTTCAAATCTATGTGGACTTGTAGACAATTGTTGGTACAATTCAAAATCAAATTGTAGATTTTCAGGTTGTTTGTGAATATATATACTTGGAAACCTTATTTGTAAATATGCAACTTCCTCTATTCACCATGTTGTTGATGTGCTTTGTGAAGACCACCCGTGCTTGTGAAAATATGATTGTTTGTTCTACATTTCAATGAAGAATTTGTGATGAGGAGTGCTAAAGGGTTGCCACCAAGATTCAAGCTTATGATGCATTGCTGTGCTAGTCATACATCAAATTTTCTCTCCCCTAAAAGTGGGGTGACCCCAGTGTGCTAATTTACCCATCTATGAAGATTTGTGATGATCTTATGCCTTCAAAGCCAAAACTTGTTTTTTGTGTGTTATTTATTTACAGGATCGCTATGGAAGGACTGCTCTCATTTGGGCATGTGATTGTGCTCAATTGCAGTGTGTTCAAGCACTTATTCGGCTCAGTGCAAATATCAATATTGCTGATGCCCACACTGGCAGGCAAATCTCTTAGTCTATTATGCAAGTTTTCACTTTTGACATCCACCTTTGTAGAAATCCTTGGTTGCCTTTCTTAAACTTCCATCAACTTATGTAGATCTTTGCTTCAAGTACGTCCATAACATTGAAAGGAGACATGATTTTTCGAAAGTTGCCCATTTTGTCAAATATACACTAGGGTGCAAGTATGATAAAGTAGTCAAAGTTTATGGTCCTTAATATATTATAAAAAAAGTACCAAAAAATTTCTTTGCAAGTAGGGAGACTAGATTCTCTATATACTTAACCATTCTTTGACCTGTAAGTGACAAAATATTTGCAATTGTTTTGTGTGGTTTAATGGAGGATTGCCAAGCAAGTTCTCTCCAGAATTGTCTTGTTGTAATTCATTCCATTCTCTTTGTAAGATTGCTTCCTATTTGAATGGAACTATAACATGGAGTAAATTTGCACCAAGGTCTAAATAATGATCTCTACATGGAAATTGTCTTGCATAGAGGGGCAATTCATTGGGCAGCAAGAGCTGCCAATCTTGCAATCGTCAGTATCCTAACAACCTCAAAATGAAAGTTCAAATTAGGACTTGTAAGATCCAAGGATATATATGTTCATTATGTATATCTGCAATTACTAAATTGTATATGAGATTATACAGTTTTGAACCTTGACAATGGTACTATAACAAGAGCTATTAGTCCAATATGGCTGCAATTTCAAGGCACCTGATAACTATGGGTTGACACCACTCTATTTAGCAAAGACAAAAGGTGGTGTGGATGGTGAAAGTGTCTTCAAATATCTACTTGGTGAGGGAGCACCATACAATGAAATCAGAGCAGTGGACATCAACAAAGTGGAACATGAAATTGCTATGAGGATGGCAGCAATTGCTAGCAGAGAAGCAGATGCAGCCCTTGCTCATGGAGAAGCAGATGATGCTGATGCTGATGCCTAACCACTACTTGCATTGTGCTCCACGATTCACAACTATTATCTTCTTCTTGTGGGTGGGCCAGACTCATTGCAGCAGGCATTTTTTTTCTGTTCACTAATCTTTATTGTATATTTTTTTTAATAAATAGATCCATCACATTGTTTGAGAAAATCTATAAACTGGTATTTTGATTTTAATTCTTTTAAAAAAGTTCTTTGAATGGTGGGTCTTCTGAAATTTAGGGGAACATCTCATACATGTTCTTCACTTGTTTCTTTTTTGTAAAAGTAAAATACGTGTATTTTAATCCATCAACGTTAATCTACATGATGATTTTTATGAATTTGTTGTAGTTTAATTTATTTTCATGCAATGAACTTCATGATTGCATTGGCATGATTATTTGTCACTTATCTTCATTTATAGCTGTTTTATTCTTGTGCCTTATGACATAATCCTTTTGTCGGATTCTAATTTAGCATAATTCTTGTTGACAGCATATTGGCTCTGCCTAGAGGGAAGAGACTATCCATCTGTGTAGGATTTCAGGATAGAATATTGGCTTGAATCAATAACCAACAAGTAATTGACAACCCTAAACTGCTTTTTTTCATCAAATTCGTTTAGCATTCAAAATGCATATCCAAATAAGGTACACAGTTTTATCATCTCATAACTTTGTTTGAACCTACCAACAGGCAAAGCCATTAAGTGATGAGCAGCTTGTTTTCTGAAACACCCCATGATGACCTGCTTGTAGGGCATTTCAGAAAACAAGCTGCTCATCACTTAATGGCTTTGTGGGTATCATAGGAAAGAAAATCAGCAGGAGTTTTTATGCTCAGCAAAGCCCTCAGCCACAGGGTTTACTGGAATAGGGCCTGTGCTTGGCTCCAGTCCTTACTCCGGTAAAGCCTGCAGCATCAGGCTTTACCATACATGTAGGCCCCTTATTTTGGAGCATTGTCATATGATGATCCTGTGTTTCGCTTCACCAGCACCTTCAAAACCTCAAATCCGGTAATCCACCATCAGAAAAACTCAGTGCTGAAGAACCTCAGAGATACAGAAGAATCGTTATTAAACTTGCTGTGTCCAGAGCCTAAAGCTTGCAATTAACCTCAAACCCAGTAATATACTACATCCTAGTTTGCATATAACATCAACCAACAGCGCAGACTTCATCAATTCAGTCAGTACAGGAGAATGGTCTGAGAAAGATAAAATCAGTCCACTTTCCAATGAAGCTCAGAGAATGAACTATTCTCCATGTTGTCCAACACAGGAGAATTGTGTTGTTCATAAATTTGCACAAAGTTTGCTACCCAACCCACCTACACCCCCCAAAAAATCCAAAAGGACGTGGGTTCCAACCATGTTATCACAAAAAGACTTGCCTTGCTTGCAGTATATGGGAAGAATACATTGATGCTTCATGAAACTGCACAAGCACCTTGCCTCACCTGCAGTATATGGGAAAAATACATGGATGCTTCATGAAACCATACAAGTGCAAAAGGACTTCCCCTCACACTTACATTGTTGTCACAAGACAGTTGATCTGCATATACAAAACCTGCAGTCCCATTTCTCCTGAAAGCCTTTAGACAAGCCACTGGATGACCAGAGATGGAACAAAAGATCAAATCTACTCCAGTCATATCCTATTGTTCCAAGTCACACAGGATAATGCTCAGCCAACAAGAAGCATCAAACCTGATCGTTAACTTCAGCTCTATTACATTGCAAATTCATGTAACATTACAGAACCTAAAAACATTTTCGCAGTTGCTTTCCTGTAGAATGGGAGATCACAGTAGCTCATACCCTACTGCAGCAGGCATAAAGAGAACACTATAAATTAGGTTTTGAAAAGAGCAGCATTCTAGGGTTGTAAGACTCTGAGCAGACAGATACACAAGCTAATTCACTTATCAGACCCTGATCATTAATGTCAGCTTGATCACATTGCAAGCTCATGTAACATTACAGAACCAACAAAACTGTCACTGTTGCTTTCCTGTAGAATGTGAGAGATCACATAGCTCATACCTTACTTGCAACAGGTAAAAAGAGAAGAAGAATACTGATTAGATTTTTAAAAGAGCAGCAATCTTGGGTCTTAAGACTCTCAAAAAATACACAAGCTAATTCACTAATCAGACCCCAATCATTAATGTCAGCTCAATCACATTGCAAGGTCATGTAACATTACAGAACCAACAAAACTGTAGAATGCAAGAGATCACATAGCTCATACCCTACTTGCAACAGGTACAAAGAGAAGAAGAATGCCAATTAGGTTTTGAGAAGAGCACCATTGTGGGGTCCAAGACTATAAACAGACAAACAGGTTAATTCACCTCCTCTAAATGCATTACCATAATTCACAGTGTAATGCAGTTGTAACCCCTTACAGCTCCAGCAACTACACAAGGAAATGCACCATGCATCTTCTGGACAACATCTTCTCTGATTGTTACAGCATTTGGTTTAGGAACAACAGCAGCAGCAACAACAAGAGATTGAAGGTGATCATCACTCCAGATGTGAGTAGTAAGTTGATTTGCTTATTAGATTGAATGTATGTGTTTTCAAATAAACAAGGACACTTCCCCTAATGACTTAGCATTTGGGGAAACTTCCAGTAATATTTCGTGAACCTGGAGCTACACAAAAATGAGCTAAAGAAAAAACAGGTCTCTCTCTCTCTCTCTAATCAGATCTATCAGCAAAACGTTCAACAGCTTCATCAGCTAGGTTTACGCCTGCCATTGCATCCCCGAGATCAGAACTGACGTCTGCGAGAACCTGCGAGTCGTTGTAATGCGTTACGGCTTGCACAATTGCCCTAGCACGCTTGGTTGGATTCGCAGATTTGAAGATGCCGGATCCCACGAAGACGCCATCGCATCCCAACTGCATCATCAGAGCGGCGTCAGCAGGACTCGAGATTCCCCCTGCAGCGAAGTTGACAACGGGAAGTCTTCCCAGCTGCTTGACGAGTTTGACGAGTTCATAGGGGGCAGAAATCTTCTTGGCAAAAGTGAAAAGTTCGTCGTCGTCCAGCATCCTTAACCTCCTCATATCTCCCAACACAGCACGCGCATGTCTCACAGACTCAACCACGTTACCAGAACCCGCCTCTCCCTTGGTCCTGATCATCGCTGCACCTTCTGCAATCCGACGCAGAGCTTCTCCAAAGTTGCGACAGCCGCAGATGAACGGCACACGGAAGTTATGCTTGTTGATGTGGTTCTCATCATCTGCTGGTGTCAAAACCTCGCTCTCATCAACGTAGTCTACTCCTATGGCCTCCAGAATTTGCGCTTCCACGAAATGTCCAATCCTCGCTTTGGCGATCACTGGTATGCTGACTGCCTTCTTGATCTCCTTGATGAATCCCGGATCGCACATGCGCGCAATACCTCCCTCTGACCTAATATCCGCAGCCAGTCTGTCGAATACCGTCACCGCTACTGCTCCTGCTTCTTCCGCAATGCGCGCTTGCTCCACATCCGTCACTTCCATGATCACTCCCCCTCGCAACATTTGCGCCAACCCGACCTTCACCGCGTACGAAGATTTCATCACATCTCCGCTGTCAAGTATCGCCACCACTCCACCACCAGTCCCTGACGCTTCCGCCATGCCAGCCAGCCTCCTCTAAATCCCCCGCCTCTTCCTCTCCTCACCTCCACCTTGCTCCCGTCTCTGAGTGCACGCGCGCGCGCGCGTCTCTCTCCTCTCCTGACTGAATCCCGCACAGAAATCCTCAGCAACAAAACCCAAGGAAAAAATCACAAAACCGAAAAACTCTTCAAACCCGCACCACACTTCACCAAATTCGGCGCTGTAAATTGAGATCAAAACCTAACTGCGCACTCTTCTTCACCCGATCTTGATGATGGCAAAGCGCTTGCAACATTTCACTGCGATCTGATCACAAGTGTCGATCGTCATCGGTCTCTGTTTTCTCTCTTTCTAGCACACAGGAGCAGGAGGAACGCAGGGAGGCACAAGAGCAATGCTATTTAGGTAGGTAGATAGGTAGGTGCCTACTATCTACCGCCCTCTTCATGTTCTTGAGAACGTTCTGGTCAGGTCTAGATCTTTCTAGTAGGACCTACCAGTGCGAAACATGTCCTGCTTCACAGTAGGAGATACCTCTGCCACTCATGTCCTGCACCTAGTAGGAATCATGTCCCTGCTTAGTAGGACTTACCAGTGTGGCTCATGTCTTCTGCCCTAGTAGAACACACCAGGGTGTCTCATGTCCTGCTTTAGTGGGACATACCAGTGTGACTGATGACCTGCAAGAGAACACATAGGGTGAACACCATGTACCAAACAATGTTGGGCAAGTATATATACTGGAACTTTGCTGTAGAGACTATAGTAGGGCACACCAGTGTGACTCATGTCTTGCATCCTATTAGGACACACCAATGCAACTAATGTCCTGCTTTGTAGGACCTACCAGTGTGACTCATGTCCTGTAAGAGAACACAGGGTGAGTGCCATGTACCAAACAATGTTGGGTGAGTATATCGATTGAACTTTGCTTGTAGAGACTGTAGTAGGACACTCATGTCTTGCATCTTGGTAGGACACACCAGTGTTGACTCATGTCCTGCTTTGGTAGGACCTATCTGTGTGACTCATGTCCTGCAATAGAACACATAGGGTATTTGCAGTACCAACTACCAAACCAATGTTGGCCGGGTATATTACTGGAACTTTGCTTTAGAACTAATATTGATCCCCGTATCACAAAACCAACCCGAGTGGTATCAATGTTTCTTTTTTAGGGTTTTCTGTTTGTAGCCAGGATATAGAAAAAAAAAGTGGCTATCATCTGGAAAATATCCCCAAGCTAAGTTGTGAGCTTTACACATCATAAAGCATGAGGTTGAACATCATGGCAAAACCTCAACATACTTGAGATAGTAGAGATTACGAGGACAAAAGGAGGGGAAAAGGTTCTTATACACCTATCACTCCTTCCTTAAGAGTATGCGGGGACCTTATGCTTTTCTTACAACCTATCTATCACTCCTTAAGAGTAGTAGGCGGGGTCTTATGCTTTACTTTCGTCTACTCCTTTAAAGTAAGAGGGATCTTACACCTATGAGAGTAGGTGCAACAAGATCCCTCTCTTTCAGTGAAAGAAATAGGTGTGAGAACCCTCCTCTTTTCTAACGGGTATATTCACGGATATAAGACGACCAACCTCCAAATGGTATTTGAAAATTTCTTGGAGTGCTTTTACATGGCCACAGAGTACCAGTACCCACCAGCGCATCATCCAATGGATGTCCGTTATCACTCAGTTGTGGATGAACCTCAACTGAGTTAATATTCGGTTTCACCTTGGTACCCAATTCTGTAGGAAATAGGTCTTGTATATAGAGGTGGATAGGTAGGAAAATAGGCAACTTCTAGGTAAGTAGAGGGTTTATATACATAGCTGAGGGCTGTTTTTATTACCTACTTACTTACTAACAACCTGCTTGTGGGTTGTTAGTAGGTAGGTAGAGAGAGAAGAAAGTAACTGAGCTAACCACCATGGTTAGCTAGGGAACTGGAACCCAACAGAAAGTTGTTTTCTGACCACTTATCATTCATCCTTCATGGTGGGTTGGTGGGTGCTGGTTCACTGTGGCCCAATAGCCTAGCATGTTGGAGTGTGACCCAGGTGGCGAAATTTTGCCACTTGGCAACAAAAGAAAACAAGATTGGGGCTGTGACTTGTGGAAAGGATGGTTTTGGAAAGAATGGCCCACAGTTGCCATATTTCATTGATTTTTTTTTGAAATCGCCATATTTAGACCATTGGTTCTTGCATGTAACCATTATATATATATATATATATATTGGGGTTTCAAATATTAGAAAACACTTTTCTCTCTGACTTGTAGCCAAATTTGGCTAAATCCTCTTGGTGCATTGATGGCTAGTCCACCTACCTCACGAAATTGGAGGGAAAAGAAAAACACCTGCTCCTGTCATGTACCCCAGTGTGGCCCAGCCATGCAAGTGGGAATATCATAAATAAATAAATAATAAGTAGTAGTTTACTGTACACACCATGGTGCAAAGTGCAAACACAAGAGGCACAAAGACCAAAAGACTAGGTTTAATTTACTATTTTTTTTGCATGGCCACAAGCATAATAAATAGCTTAAAAATTGGATCCCCTCAAATCAAAGGGTTATTGTCTGCAAATATGAAACTTAAATGGTTTAGGGTTTCACATTTTAGGGGTTTGGGGGTTTCCTCTTAGGTAGGGGTTAACATTACCTTTCATAATTAATTACCTAATTCAATATATTATGGTTTTGATTTTTCTTTAGCTTCTTGAGTTGGGTTCGGATTTTTATTTATTTAGTTTCTTTTCCTTTTTCTTCTACACTATGTATTAGATTTGTGAAAACCTTAGCTTAAGGGATTTTGGCCCCTAGGTAATAGTAGGTCTATTTTTATATGAGGATTTTTGAAAGATGATATTTTTGGCTTGTGTTGAAACTTGAGATTAGTTATAGAGTTATAATATCTTGAAAGAGTTTGGTTTCTTGTAGAGGATTTTGCCATGGTGAAATATTTAAGTTTCCATAGTTCTTCTTTTGCCTTAAGATCCTTTTTTATGTAAATGGCAAGGACCACATTGTGACACACCACTTGTTTTTCTTCCTATCAGACATGAATGGAAACTAAATTTGGTGCACAAACATGAAGAAGCACTTAATGTCACAACAGCATGGTGACAGTAAGGCATTCCAGAAAATCCAAGGCTGATTTCCATTCCTCTTTACATTCTTGGCAACTTGCAGGTGCATTCTTTTATAGAAACTGAGGACCCCAATGAAAAAAGTAAGAATATCCATGTTGCAGTGGAAGTATAAAGGTGGTTTTTTTTTTTTTTCCAAATTATTTTTTCTTTTTTTTTCAAAATAATAACATTTGGCCCATGACAATCTGGTTTCAACCAGTGTTGGGTGGGTGGTTCTTTGAAATTTTTAAAGAACCATCAATTCCAGTTCTTTAACATTTTCAGAATCAAAGAACCGTTGGTTCTATTTCTTTAAATAGTTCAGAATCAAAGAACAGTTGGTTTGAATTCTCTCCATGGTTATATACTGGAGCATTTGAAAGTTTTGAGAATCTCTAAGTGACTAAGAATATACCCGGTTTGATAACCGGTGGGCACCCATCCCTTGTTCTAAGAGCTGCCCAACATTGGTTTCAACTTTTGGACATACCAGCCTGATCCTGGTATTGGGTATTTTTTCAAAAATTTCATAAGCAGCCCGGTCCTTGCTTGCATTGGGTCCAAAGATGGATTTTTGACTGCTATAAGGCAAGCCATGTACCTACTATGCACATGATATTGAAATTGGTGTAATGCAGGTATATTCTGTATACCCATAGAATATAACTACATTATATATGGGGTGTGGGGGTGGAAATGGTACAAGATTGGTATTGCCTAAGGTCATCCCAGTCTAGTAGGGTCCTTATACCAGTGTTGACCATTCCAGTATTATTACCATTTAAATTATTTCTAAATATTACAAAATATCCCAAAATCCATTATAAATATTCCCAAATATACAAATCAGGGTTTCTGAGTTCAAAATCTAACATTTTTTTTTCAGGCTTAATATAGCCACTAAAGAGGCCTCACTCCAAAAAGTCAAGGTACCAAATGTGGGGTGCTGGTCACCCTGGTCTACACTTTTCCTTCACCATCTCAAGTAAGACCTGCTAGTGACTAGGTATATTTAACTTTGGGAAGGTTAAATTTGGACTCAGACCCTGACTTAGTCTTCAATAGGGATATTCATAATATTTTACAATGGGCAAAATAGGAACAGGTTTTTTACTGTTTCTTGGTAACTCTAGTTTATTGAACAGTTTTCATCCACATCCTTACCTTCACCTGGCAGCTTTATCATTCTTTAGAGACAGATCTCTAACATTGTGATTAGCTTTACTATTTGTTAAGCTCGGTGGTTTTATATCAAGGTGTAAATTTTCATAATATTGAAAATCTAAAAGTTCTAGATGACCGATTTTTTGGGCAAAGTATTCTTGGATTAAAAAATAGTGTAATGGAAATTGTCGCATTTTATTTTTTATGTAGTAAAAAAATTAGAGAAGGATGTGTAAATTGTTGTGGATGAATGCCACTTTTTTCTCCATCTCGGTATTGATGACAGCCGGTTTGGACTCCATCTTTCTTTGGATGAAGTTAATGTGGGCTACATTGAAATTTTGAATTTTAAAAAAAGTATTTCTAAAATTATTATTGAAATTAAAATTAAATATTTTATAAAAAATGCTAGGCTACTACTAATTAGATTTAGCTGCCTATTGCCTTCATATAATCAGGGCTCTCATGAGCATTTCTATTTGAATGAGATCTATACCAAGAAGGTGCATTAGACTTTGCCCATCATGTGCAGGTCTAGTTTTTTGCCATTGTTTTGTAGCACTAATTTTCCAATACCCTTATAGCTAAGGTTTTTGGATATTCGTCTTTATGTTGTGTGGGTCTAGTTTTTTTTATATCCTTCAAGTTAAGGCTTTTTCAAAATTTCTCATATTTCAAGCATTCTGTAGTATGTTCCAGGTATGGAAGAGATCTTGAACCTCCACAGCCAGATTGAACCAGCACCCCACTAGTGCACCATCCACTGGATGCTGGATGCCCATTATGACTTAGTTGGGGATGAACCTCAATTGAGTCAACCTCTGATTTAACCATGGTAACCCATTCTGTGAGATGTAGGTCCTATATATATATAGATAGATTGGTAAGTAAATAAGTGATTTCTACGTAAGTGGATGGTTTGTAGTTTGTACCCATGATGGGCTCATATCAAATATATTATGTACCAGTCTGGTCCTAGTATATGGGTGTTTCCAAAAATGAAATATAAAATTGGTTTTATAGAACCGTTGAAACTTATGTAGCTATCTGACTTCACATATTGGGGTTATGATTATTGGTATTCATATATTAGAGTTATCGGTAAAGTCTCATGGTCAGGGGGTGAGAACGGCCAGTTTGGATATAATAGGACATCAAATGCATAATGGGAATGAAAATTTTACAAAACGAAATAACTTGGACTCAAACTAGTTTTTCCACCAATTTTGGTGGTAAACGGAGTTTCATCTTTTGTTTCCTTTTTCTTGAGCGCTTTCACTCCTGCTACATAATTTTCACTGCTCGTACCTGTACAACTATTATAATTACTCTCGAACCTTGTGCATTAAATGCTGAGTTTCAGCATTTCATACTGAGATTTAATAAAATTTCCTTACTTTGCAAAGACCACTGAAAGAGGGTATAACAGGGGGTGAAAGCAGGCCCAAAGACTGACCAGATAACTTTCGGGATAACTCTATTGACTAACATGTTTTTCTTAGTCACAATAAAAAGACCACCATAGCTCACCAAAAAACTGCATACACTTCATAGCAGAGGAGCTAAGATTCGTACCAAAAGAGTGAGGAGGACAACTTCCTAGTACCAAGCAAGAAGACTTAAATCTAAAACCTAATAGTAGATTGGTCTGGTCAACAATACCAGGGATGATATTATTGTTGATACCAGCTCAGCACCGACATTAGTTTGTACAATTGTTGATACCAAGCACAAGCCCACATACCAGATCGACACCGACATTAGTTTGTACAATCGTTGATGCCAAGCACAAGCCCACATACTAGATAACCCCAGTTCATGTGCCTTGGGTTGGTCTATTCAGGTCAACTGAAAACATAAGTATGGAGAAGTTCTCAATACTCTCATGTACATATTTCTTGGTCAGGTTGCATCTCTACTTGTCCCACATGGCTCAATTAATTACATAGGACTGTTTGTTTTTGGTTTTCTGCAAGATTGATTTTCAATGTGAAATCATTAGACACCCAAAGCAAGTGATCGGCGTGATTTGCTCATTTCTGTCAGTTTCATGCAAGAAATTAGAAGTTTCTTTTATGTTTCTCATGAAGGTTGTTGATCAGCCTCTGTGGTTCAGTTTGTTGAACAATGTCAGAACCCAACAGGTTTTAAGAATTGGCAGTTTAAAAACCTAAGCTCTTGTTCAATTCTTTCTTGCACCGACGTCTTACTGAAAAATCATTAATGTAGCCACTTCCTACAGGATCCACTCAACTACTACTTTCATGAATTTGCAGTTTAAAAACCTAAGCTCTCATTCAACTCTTTCTTGCACAAACTTCTCTCTGAAATCACTATTGTAGCCACTTCCAACAGAATCCACTCAACTACTATTTTCAGGAATTTGCAGTTCAAAAACCTAAGCTCTTGTTGAATTCTTTCTCGCACCAACAACTTACTGAAATCCCTATTGTTGCCACTTCCAACAGAATCCACTCAACTACCACTCATGAGAAACATTCAAAGGATTCATTTCAGTAAATTTCATGCAAAAACCTTAGTTGAGTGTTTCTCATGAGAGTAGTCAAGCAACTTCTGGTGAATTGTTGCATCTTTCTACCACTGAAGTTCCCTTTCAACTTTCTTTCCTGGGTTGCCACTTTTATCTCTCTGAAAAGTGAGAAATTGTCCAAAGGATCATTGAACAGAAGCCATGATAAGCAGAGCTCCCAAGCTGCCTACCCTCCATACAATCTCTAGAATACAACTTAGGCAAAGCTCATTGCAGCTCTCATGAAATCAGATCAAGTTGAAAAAGATGGGCGGAGATTGGCCAGTGTGGAAAATTCTACTCTTACACCATAAAGGTTTTCAAGTTGTCATCAATGGCAGAATCATCAACCACCAGTGCCAGTAGTAGCAATTGGCTTACTGGGATTTTGTTGCTCCACTAAAACATCTTTTCAGAATCTGCTTTAAAATCTGCACTGATGAAGCTTGTTGCACAACTGCTTTCTCATGTTTCATTGCTTAGTTTACACAGTCTCTTTCTTTAAACTCATAAAATTGTCTTTATGTGGTTTCTACTCTGGTGGAATGCGATACCTAGATTTCCTCAACTACCATAAGAGAGGCTCCAGTGGCTCACAGAAATTTGACAGCCTTCAAACATGACACAGACTCTCAAGTAATGAGTTCAAGTAGCTTGGGGCCTTGGACAGGATACTTACATGATGAAATAACTGTCAGCCCACGGGCATCCGAAGCAATGGAATCCATGTGGACACAACTTAGATTTTGTTGCTTCAAAATAGCTGAAGGACCACAAATGCTCTCCAGAGGGAGTCTGATAGATTGTCAAGCTATCAACCACTGATACAGGCTTAGACACTCATGGGAATCAATGAACCATTCAGATGAGGTGCTCAACATAGGGCCTCTGTAGTTCATCACAAGTGTGGAGCAAACCCAAGCTGTCTGATTTCACCTTTCATTGAATGTTGTGCTGGTCTGTGCACTGCTCAAATCTGGTCAACCCTGAAGAAGCTCCAACTAACTAGTCTACACAAAGCTGCACTTCAATTGGTGGCAGAAGCTCCAGACAATGAGACAGGTATCAAATCTCTAAAAATTGACCCACCTTCCATGAGAAAGGGATTTCCTGCTTAATAAAGGTGCTCCACATTGACAACACGACATTTAAACTTTGATATAACTCACTGCATTTGACTGAAGAGGATGTGACTGTTCTAACTCCCTCAAGATCAATAGATCTCCCACATAATTACACCACATATATAACCCTGCCTCTATTCACTAGCTAGAATCTATCACCAGGCAAACTACTAGTTACTTGTAAACAAATAAAAAATTGGGCTTGGTGCAGTTGGACAGGGTTATGATTGCACTGCCAGCCTCTGAAGGTGTTCTACAAAGACTTGTAAGCTCACATCATCAGTGAAGATGATATCCCCTCCTGGAGCAGGTCCATTAGTTGAAGTGTAAGTTGCTGATGGGTTTAACTTTGCAAGTAAGAAACGTGCCTGTGACCCATATTGGTCACAAATAACTAATCGTGGGACTGGAAAACGCTCATTGACAATCGCATGGGCATCATCCTGTGGAGCTTTAAGCAGCTGGGCAAAAGCTTCATGCTCTGGCTGTTTGTGGTAACCTGCGTTACGCCACTGGGCAATCGTCATACCATGAAATACAACAATACTGAAGTAAGCATCCAGTAACAAAATCCGGTCAGCTGCAATTGCAGAAACGTCCAAGAGTGCTGCTTCAGGGGGTGCATTAAAAGAATATGATATTAGTGATGGCTGAATCATTACTAGAGAATTGGTCACATTTTCCCGATACAGCACCATGCGAAAGTATGCTGTTTCATCAGGACTGTTGTTGAATACTTGCACAAATTGCGACCGCCGTAGGTTGAACATGAATTGAGGGAAGATCGCAAAGCTTGGTGCAAATATGAAGGAAGCAGGGTCATCCTTTCGGTAGTCCCCAAATCTGGAGGCCAAGCGAATGAGTGAGCGATCAAGCCACCGAGTTGCATCAAATTCTTCCTCTGCCTCCATTTTGTGAGAAGCTAAGCGTGCCATAGTTACAGCAGCTGCTTCTTGATCAAACCCTGCCACAAGCTCTTCTGTGGTGGAAGTTCCATCCACCCATCGCCGAGTTAGGGTTGTTGCTCGAAGGCGCATCTCACCTCCCTTGTGTTGATACAGAGTAAGGAACTGGAGAAAGAACTGCTGCCCTGTTGCTGTGTAAGGTCCAGGTTGTGTGGTTGGATTTACTTCAAAAAACACAGTCAGTGTTGTACCTCTGTTGAGCCCACTCAGTTTCCAAGCAGATGTGCCACCCTGTCCAATGACTGTATCAGCACAAGAAATTCCCTTCCTGTCTAAGGAAGCACAGGGACCAATTGCTCCTTGGATCTTCACCTCCTTTGAACAGTTTACTTCAAAGATGCCATTGAAGCTTAGGTCAAGTGCATGGTCCCCAGATTCAAAGACCCGTTTAAGAGAGTCCTTAAACACAGGATGGCCAAAACTTTCAGCCAGCACTACTAGACCCCCTGTTCTCTCTATTGCAACCTTCATCTCTGCAATTCCAACCTGCATGGAGGGACAGTAAAAACATTCAACCCTATTGGCCCTCTCAACAAAAACCCCACAGAGTATTCTGTGTGCTTATAAAGAATCTGCATGGCAAAAGACTAACAATCTCAACTGTTGCATCAAATCTTGCAGACATCTATGCAAAGAAGCAGAGGAGAAGTAAGTATCAGTGTTGTTTATAAAAGGCCTCCCAGGAGAAACCTCATAGCTGCAAATCCCAATTAGGGTGCATGGCTATTGAGTAGTGTAGCTAGTTTCAATTCCCTAGTTGTGACTGCAGGGTCAATTCACACTCACATTGGCCAGTTTCTATTTCCTTAACTCGGTGCATGTTGCGGGAGGTGATCTTTACTTGGAACCCTAAACCATTCAGATGAGAGATTTCCAGACACCATGAAGGGTTAGATCACCCACTCTGAACTATCTTATTTCTTAGACGGAAGAACTGCAACACTAGCCACTGGTATGATCAAAGTGCTGTACGAACCTGAAAAATGCTGAGAAACACACTCTTTTGAATGACAAGAGCAGAGGACAAGTTCCAGGACCATCTTCAGGAGATGCTGAGGAGAATTTTCAAAACTGCCATTATCATTCTAAGGATCATACGGTAAGGATGGCAGACTGGCTCAGAATCAAATGCAGCAGACTGTAGAATCATACCTTGTAATGTCTAACAGCAAAGAAAAGTTATTCTGGAGTATTGCCAATGGCAGCCAGTAACAACTCACCTGATCCAAAGCAGAAGCAAAGAGATCCAGCACATGGCCTTGGTTCACCAGCTGCTTTGCAAGCCCTTCATAAAATTTGATTGCTTTCCTGTACTGTGGGACAGCATCTTTGTCTATATCTTTGTGAGACCGAATTGGATCAGAAAGATCCCTTGAAACAATAGTGCCCGCTCCCTCAGTACAAGGTCCTCCAACAAACGCCATAATGCGAGCTCCAGTTCCAGGAACACAACCTCCCAACAAGCCTGCCGCAACACTGAGCGCAGTCCCAGTACATCGAGCTGCTCTTTGATCTGACGCAGTAGGCCATGCATCTCTCTGGAGCTCATCAAGCAAAGACGAGAGAGTGAACTCGCATGAAGATGCAGGGAGTAAGAACCTGTTGACACTAGTAGCCGTGATCCCCTCCCCAATGCCTGCAACCACTCCAGCCCTCTGCACCACGCCACTGCCAGCTGCCCGGCCGGTAAGCCCAAGACTCTGCAGAATCTGATCTTTCGTCACCTCCTTACCACCTCGAAACACATAAGACTTGGAGCATTCCGCAAACCCTAGCTCATGGACATGGACCTGCGCACCGAAAGTGATGAGACCTACCATGGCATTCTCAGGCAACAGAGTGATAGCCTGAGTGAGCGCCGTCTTGAGGTATCCAAGCTCTTCCTCAATGATGCAAGTATCCAACACGAACAAGAACACGGGAGGTAACCCTAGCTCCCCAGGCAGCGTATACTCAACTGTAGCACACTGCGGGAAAAGCTCCGCAGGCTGATTGGTATCCGAGATGGAAGCATAATGAACCGGAAAATGGTTGCGCTGGTAACAGAAAGGACAGATCCAGAGCTTAGCTTGGAAATCCACACGACAAAAAGGGTTAAGTAGAGATCGACACGATTTACAACGCAAGGGACTGTAAGGCAAAACGGTGAGCGCAGGCGCGGCATGCAACGGGGTAACGATAGCCGTTAACGGCACCACGCACTTGGTAACCTCAGCCTTGGAGCTAGGCCATACATTCCACGGCATACGCACGCCGTGCAAAGATTCGAGGTCGGCGAAGTCCGCCATGGCCTCCACACAAACGGATCACACCAGAAAACTCGTGTTCTCGCGCGCGCGCGCGCGCTCTGTCTCTCTCTGCGTCTGTCTCTTCCACACTCTCCGTGATGCGATTTTGAAGCTTTCGGGAAGATCCGCGTGCGTCGAGAGAGAGAAAGATCCAAACAAACACTGCGCGCGACAGCGTCCAGTTCTCTTGTCGACGACACCAGCGCATTGCAGCGCGCATGTCGCGTCGATGGGAGACGACGCCGGCCGCGCACGGGGGTAAGCCAATTACCGTCGTTCTCACCAGAGACTAGATCGCTTACCAGTATTTGTCACCCATTACCGCACATTTCTTGCCATCCAAAAACCTAACTTCTTTCCATCATTATTTATTTATTTATTTATTTATTTATTACCATACCTACAACTGGTGTTTCGCCACTTCTTGGCCGAAAAAAAAATATATATATATAGAAAACAAGATTCCATTAATTCAAATTTAATTTTCCCGGACTCCAACAGTTGAGGAATAAGTATGCAAAATGCATTTTGTGATAGTAACCCAGTGGTTTTCAATTTTCAACAATTATTGACAAATATCAATAATTTATTCTTTTTTTTTGGCTAGACCTGAAAGAGAAAATCCCACACAGAATAGAGCCTATAACAGCCCCTCTCTCTAATGCCTTAAAACTGAACCCAACAAAGTGATACCATACCTACAACTGAGAACCAGTAAGGTAGATAGGCTGGTGAGCGAACATTTAAGAACTCAAATGAGGTCAGATCCTCACACATTGTTCTTATGCTTCTGAAGCTCAAAGAACATTTGTAACCCTCCACCTAGAGCTTCCAATGTCACAAAAATTGTTCAATTCAGTATAGGAATGGGGGAAAATTATAGGGTGTTTGGTATAAAGGGGGTTCAATGTTCGGTGATTGGTGAATAAGACACATTGATTTCAAGCTTAAAATCTTTGATCATTGCAATGGTTTGATATTGCTCTTTCTTGTTTGCTATCTTGTTGTGATCCAAATTTTGGTAGAACTTTTTTTTACGTCCTTTGGATTGGTGAGATATTACTAGGAGTACGTCGTAGAAGGTTAGTAAAATGCAAGATGCTGATGGACAAGGTCTGTGCGGATTGTTTTATTATTAGGATACCATTTATGCATGGGACATGGAGAATGCATAGTTGATCAATTTGATCTGGATTTCTGGTTGTAGATAAATGAAAGGTACCTAGATTTCAAACATAAGAAGACACATCAAACATTTTGGTTTGAAGATTGGTTCTTGGCATATTAAGGTGTTCATTTTTGGTGTCACATGAGTAGTTTTGAAGGGTTTTTCTAAGTTTGGTATGTGATTGAAAATTATAGAAGAATTTTATTTTTAAAATCCATAACATTTATAGAATTAAATTTGAAAATAAAATGTTATCGTTTCATTACAAAGTGGGACTTCTAAAGTGGTGTGACATTTTTGTCACAATTTATAAAAAACATTTATGAACTTTAATTACATAATAAACATGTGTGAAATGTTTTTTTTTTTCCTAGTATGACTAAAAGACATTATTACCTTACATAACAATGACCAATTAAAAAAATTGAAAAACTCATGTTTTTGTTTCTAACTTTTCCCCTAACTGATCAAATCAAAACATGTGAATGAATGTAAGTTTGAGTGTCTCAATATTGATGGAAATTGCATTCCCTATAAGTTCATACAATTATTTTTTAAATAATTCAAATGGACATGGTTGTTATTTTTTTCATGTTATTTTAATATTTGAATAATACATGTTCAATCACATACAAACCTTCCCCAATCTATGTGAGAACTAGTATTTAATGTAACTAATATCATTTTTTAATTTGAAAATCTTAAAAGGAAAACTCACAAAATTTATATGAATAATGACCCATGTAAAGCTTTCAAAAATATATGTTTTTGAGACAAAGAAATTGAAAAACAAACAAAAATTGCAACTCATATGGACTTATGAAAATATGATCAAATTTTAACCATAAAAAAATCCCTAACTATCAAACAATTAAAGTTTCAAATAAAAGATTCTTCATATGAATTGATCATGTTGCATTACATCATATATTAAGTCCCAATAACAAACTTGGAATATGAATCAATATAAGTTTTTCCATTTTGTGATGGTCCAGTTAAATGACCGGTCCATATTTTTCAACTTCAATAATTGATTACTACTAACAAATGAGTTTTTTTTTTATCAATACATGAGTACATAGTTCTTTTCATAATGAAGTTGTTAGTTTTAATTCAAGTCCCAATTAGTAAATTTAAGGATATATTAATCACCATATGCGTTTGAATAAAGGGTACCCAAGAAAAAAACATCATTTTGTTATAATAGTGAAACACTCAATCTTGCATTCACCCATGTGTCACAATTTAAAAACTTATTAGTGTAAGTTTAAGGTATTCCATTTGCCTCCTATTTTGAAATGGAAAAATTTACATTGCCAAAACACTAAACATTTGAATTAAAAATTCAAAAAAAGTAAAATTATAGAATCCACATGTGCCACTTTTAATACCACCTTAATGTGCCAAGACCTAACCAATGAAACTTGCCATGGGTGGCAATAGAGATGGTGTAGTGGCACTAGACACAATATAATTGAACATTTTTGCATGGAATAAAAAACTTACAAAATGTGTGAGGGATGGGAAACCTGATAAAGCAATCCAACTTTTCCAACATGTGCAAAGAGAAGGAATGAATCTTGACAAATTCACTTTTGTTTGGGTGATTAATGCATGTGTTGGTTTGGGTTCAAGTGAAGATGGTAGGCATGTTCATGGATAGATCATTCAAAGTGGTTGTGAGTTAAATGTCTTTGTGGATTCTAGCCTCATTGAGATGTATGCAAAATGTGGGAGCATTGAAGATGTTCAAAAAATGTTCAACAAGTTGTCATCTTGAGATGTGGTTATGTGGAATACCATGCTATTAGGACATGTGAAATGTGGGCAAGGGCAAAAGGCTTTGGAACTATTTTGACAAATGCAACTATATGGCAATTTGTTCCATTGCATAATAATTTGCACCATCACAATGTGCATCATTATGTTGTTCAACATTGTCATCTTCCATTATCACTCTTTGCACTCCACATGCACGCACATTGTGATGGCTGAAAATGCAACTAAAAGCACTATGGTTGAAAGTAATAAGTGTTTCACTAAAAAATTTGATCATGCTACAAACAACATAATTCCAAATAAGTTCAATTTTAATAAATTCTAAATTTAGTTCAAGAATTGTTATGAATTGAAAATCGATACAACAATTGAACAATGAATAAATAATCAAAATTTGAGCATGAAACAAATAGAGGTCAAGGTTGAAAAACATGTAGGGGTCAAAGTAGTAGAATTGGAAAAAGCAATAACATTTTTGCTATTGTTCCTATTCCAATGCCAACCACATCAAACTCCTATAACATCATTATGTGTAAACCTTATCAACCCAACTGGGACTACCAATAAATATTTGTTTTAATTAATGTAAAAATATACATATATTGTAGGGATAAATGTAATTGATTCCAAAAATCAAATTGAATATGTAGCTTACAAGTGATGAAAGATAACAAATGTAATAAATGAAAGCATCCACGCAATTCAACTTAAGAATGTTGAAGCTTGTAAAAAAAAATGGGGAATAATTTACAAGGAGATCAAAATGATCTTTGATTACATGTCAAACATAACCAAAACAATGTTGATTACCAAAAGCTCACTCCATAAGACTACACAACAAAATCAAATCTACTTTAAAATTACATTGATTATAATGACAACCTCATGGATTACCAAGGAGACAATCAATTGACCAATAACAAAAAATTCATTACACTTAAAAATTTGCATCCTTGGGCCAACTTATACAAAATGCAAGCTGCATGAGCTTTGATTATAATTGCAAATTTGTATTTAGTATCTTGTTTACAAACCTAAGACCTTACCTAATTAAAAATTTCAAATATAATGTGTTTCCTCATTTAAAAATTATGGAATGAACGTTCATCATCATACTTTGTGATCAAGAGGATTAAGAATAAGCGGTTGACTTTTGTTTTACCCATAAACCTTGGTTCTTTTCCAAGAACAAATTTTTAGTTATAAGTAATATTATGCGAAAAAAAACACATAAATATGTTGGATGTTGATCACATTTGAAGAATTGTTTTTTAAAGCTATTCCAATAGGATGCAAAAAAAAATGAAGTAAATTACTTACAACATAATGAAAAAGAACACCAAAAAACTTGTAGCATCAACTTACTATGAGAAAATAAAGTGTTTTACAATTGGGCTTGCAATTAAAATTTTGATTTGCAACGACCACTTGCAATTAAATGTATTTTTACAACATGAGTGTTATTGGACAAGTTGCAAGAATTGCAATGGACACAATTCCATACATGGACCAAATAATTTTGCAACTATTGCAATTACATTACAAGTAAAATACAATTATGTTGCAACTACACAAACAATGATGTGCTAATGTGATTTTCATTCATTCATCAAGGATGAAATCATTGGACAACACTAACAACATGTCATCAATGGACATGTGAAAATTATAAATTTATTTTTATATTTAGTATTTATATTAATTTAATTTAGATCATCCAACTTAGGGTTGATAGGATTTTTACACATGGCACTTAAGTCAGGATGTAGATAGGCCTATTACCTAGATGCCTAACCTAGATTATGCTAGGTAAGTAGGTAACTAAACCTAGGTAGGTAGGTAGGTAAATAGGTAGTTAATCCTAAGTTAATTAAGTAAGAAAACATGTAATTTTGGATAATCCTATTTGATTTTAGGTTTAATTTTTAGGGCCAATTTTTTAAAATACTTATAATGCACTTACTTATATATTTCACAAAATTGAAAAGTAGGGATAAAAATATAGGGTAATTTTTGTTGCATGATAATTGCAATTTATTTGTAATTATTACATAGTAACTAAATATTATACTAACATAGTTTACCTATTAGTTATGCTAACTATTATAATTCATAATAATTAATAATGTTATAAAAATGGAATAATAATAATAATACATATTTACTATTATAATTATATTGTAATTATTGTAACTAGTAGTTGGGTAGGGTAGGTTAGCAAGTGTAGTGTACTAGCCAATTATAGATGTATTAGTCCAATAAAATAAGTTTATATTACTCAGCCTAGGTTATTTATATAGTGAAAACCTAATGTCACAACTAGTTGTATTATTGGAAATCATAACTTGATAATTAATTACAAAAGAGTTGAAATAGTAAAATCTTGTGGATGGTAGCAATGCATACACATGGCATATCGTATGTGTCAAGGTCATATCCTAATTGCAATGATGAATGCTTCATGTATTTCAATTGTATTGTAATTGTCATATGTGACTTCCATGCAACTTGTTAATAAAATCAAACATGTTAACCACAATTGTATATATAGTGCATACATTCATTTGTATAGGGGTCCATCTTGTGATTAATATGTAATTACAATAGAATGCCATAAAGTTTTTGTGTGACATTAAAAAAAAATCCCCTTATTTCCATGGGATAATTGTAGATTAATATTTTTGGAGTTTTAATTGTAGGGCAATGAAGTTTTCATGGCCACGATTTTTCATAGTGATTTCTACATTATTTGTCATCTACACACAAATTTTTTTTGCAATAAATTAAGAAGAAAACATACAATAATAGAACTCCAATGACAAAGTTTAATTTACACATTATTAACAATAAAAGTTATGTAACAAATGCAAAGCAAATGAGAGGAAAATGATGATTATGTGATGTTGCTTGCCTGCAAATTGATGAAAAGAACCATATCTACATACTTTGCAATAATCCATGTTGTGTATATTCATGTGAATCAACAACCTTTTACATTCCAAGCCACATTGAACCTATAAAAGTGATGATGATTGTTGAGACTTCCGAAATGAAAATAAACTTGAAACATTTAAAATGCAAATTAAAGATTGATATGACAATGAAAAAAATATGTGCAAGGATGCTCAAAGAAGGTGAGTTGAAATCACCATATCAAATAATGGGTTAACAATGAATGTCACTGGAACGATGGATGGATGATGCAACCACCAAGCTAACATCAATTTTAAGTGTGAGAAAAAGAGAAAAAGATTGTGATAATATGATAGTTAGAAAACCTAAAAATTAACTTGCAACTAGGTGTTAACACACTGAAGGTAAATAATAGGTACTTAATGTAAAGAGAACTTAATAAATTAACGTCAGTGATTGGTTAATAATTTATTGTTAATGATGTTAAGGGATAACATATTTTTTAGCCTACAACTAGGTGTGTGGATAGGTTATAAATAGGGACAATTATTTAAATAGTTTCAAAATTTAAGTAGTTTGGTTGTAAGATATAATTAGCTAAACAATGGTAATCCACACCCAATATTTACCCACAATATTGTGTATTGTTGTTATGAGTACCTAAGACCCAACTCAACCCAACAAATATTTCATTCTCCACATTTGAATCTATAGATAAGATGAAAAATTTAAAAGGCAATTATATATTTTAACTCAATGGGAATTTCTTTTGAAATTTCCACTATAATCAATGAAAAAGATACATGAAAACAAGATACTTGCATAACACTAATAAAGATCACCTTCAACATATCTACCTATGGTTTAGAGAGTTGAAAAGGCATATGTACAAAGTTATTTATTTTACTTAAATGTTTTTTGACATGTTGGAAAAAGTAAACCAATTGGCTTTCTTCTTGTTTATTTGATGTTATTTCAATTCTAATTTCATATTTTAGTATCTTTTCAGGTTTGTGCTAAATGCTAAAGAAGTTGCCTATGTTTATTGCCAAATTTTATTTTTTATTTTTTATTGCCAAAGTGAATTTTGAAAAATAAAATAATTTTTAGCAACCAAATGCTAAACCTGAAAAGGTGCTATGATAACATATAATATGTCATATCTTGTCCTTTTCCTACTATATATAAATTGGATAAAAATGTAGCATAGAACCTAGGGGACATTGACAAAATCCCAATTCCATTTTGGTGACACAATTTATGCTAGTTAAAAAGATTTGAGTCCATGACTTTGTTAGTGTTGGGATAGGATGAACCCTAAACCTTAAACTTTGAGGTATTCATATACCCAAATTCCATCCTATTCTATTTGTTTGCCTTGTGACATGTTTTACTAAAATATTAATTTATCATATGAGCCTTTGAATGACATGTTGATTCTAGCCCAAAAGTGGTTGATTAAAACTAAAGACCACAAAACATGTCTTTGTATTAGTTTTGACCTAGTACATTTTTGGGTCACTTGCTAATACACCATTAGTTTATTATACATATATTGAAGATAATCTCCATGATATAACATTTTAGGGTGAATTTGGAATTTTTTTTTGCAACCATCAATTCACAAACTTAGCTATAACTGGTGTTAGGATAGTTTTTAAAAAATAAAATTGAAACTTGGTTTAGATATAATACAATAGCGTTTTCTATTTCAAACCTTATTTTGATTGAAATTATATCATTTATCAACTACATGTGATGTATTTTCTAGTTTTCAATATGGTTTGGTTGGTTTATATTTTGTATTGATGATATTAATGTTCAAAAATACTATTAATGATGGGCAAGAAGAAAAAAATTCAAATAGTTTTTCATAAAATGATGCTAAAGGTAAAGATGGGCAATTCCAATTTTCCGTCTATTAAAAAAAATCCAAGACAAGAAGAAATGTGTGTTAAAATCAAGGAAATTAGGAATAGAGATTTCAAAGAACAAAACACATATTTTTCTACCTATATATGATTCAATGGATTTCCTTAAGGTGTGATGTATTATGTGGCTTATGGATGATATTGATTGGCCTCGTCATAATTCCTAATGTCAAAAAAAGGCATAAAATAAATTATAAAGTTTATTGGGATAATTCATGTTTGTAATTTAACTTGTGATTTGTGTTTGGATTTCATCCAAGAGCTTTCAATTTCACTATAATGGACAAAAGTGTAATCCAATTTTGGAACCCAAAGGTGATGAAACTTATTTGTCACCATCTTTTTGTCATCTATAAGTATGGAATTCCTATTCATGTTTCAATTTATAATGGATATTTTACATATGACTAATGAACATCTTGTAAATGATAGGTTCTAGTAGCAATGTTGGGTTTTGCCAATTATTAGCTATTTATTATGTCAATCCATTTAATGGATAATGTTTGCTATTATTTTGCATCCATCCATTTGATGACTGAAATTTAAAATATTTACAAATATGACCTCAATTTATTTGAATCCTAATCTATGCATAACATGTTAACTCCTTGAAAATGAATTAACTTTGTTCCATTTTGGACTCAAATATGGATGAACTTAGAATGCTTCCAGTCAGGGCTTTTGAAATATTTTGTGATATCAAAAAATTGGTAACTGTTTCCAAAAAATTAGCAAAACTAGCCAAATTTATACAAACCTTCCAAAATTCTTTACATCTCTAAACTCCCATTTTGGTATGCATATGAGAACTGTGGGCAATGCTTTCTAGGCTCAAAATGAACATGCTATACAACCAGAAATTAATCTGTCATGTTTGGGTTGTTCCTGGTGCACGGACAAAGTTGCAATGCATTGCTAAGAGCTAAACTATTTCTAGATCCCATCACAACTACTACTTTGAGCTGTGTTCTGTGCTTCATCTGCTTTCTGTATCTTGTTCCAATATTCTTCAACATGTGGAGACAGATCAGCCTGTCAGAGTTCATACCAGCTGCTTCAAGGAATGCAAAATGTCTAGGGAATCATGTACATTTTGATCCAGTTCTCTGTATGGATGTACATTACCATTAAGCTAACAAAGCTTTTATTATGCTGTGAACTTCATACAAACTGGAAATCTCTTCTGATACCAACAACAATATTTCAACTCTCAATGTAGTGCAAGGATGAAGGTTGCATACATAGTCACCAGCCCCAGGAGCCAGGTCCACCTTTGAATGGGCCAACAACCTGAGAAGTAACCCAGCCACCATAAAATCCACCAGGTTGTGGTTCTGCTTTCTCATCTCCCACATAGCATGCATCCATGGGTGCTGCATAGAATGCAAGGTATGATCTGATGGGCAGAAACTGGCTGGTAGGCTCTTCATAGCTCCACCCAACCTTCTCTGCACTTCGACCATCCACATTCACACTCCAATAGGTTGCATTACCCTTCCACTCACAAAAGGAGCTTCCTGCTGCCTTCCTCACATACTCCATCTTGATGTCCTTTTGTGGAATGTAATAGACTGCAGCACCCACAATCCAGTGATAAAACCTCATATAATCAAAACTCCAATTGATGACACTAGAGAGGCAATCCTAGTTGCAACCTGCAATTTCATTCATGAAGAGAAGAAAGTAAATAAGAGAAATGAATATTTGATGTCCCTTTGAGGAATGTAATCGACTACCGCACCCACAACTGGGCAATAAATAATCATATGTCAAAGCTCCAGTTGATAACAGTAGAGAGGCATTGCATCCTATGATTTCATTCATGAAGAGGAGAAAGGGGATAAAAGAAACAAATCATGTGCCATGTCCAACAACAGCCATGAATTCTGGTGTGGTCTGTTTACTCTGGATCTCTTGAAGCTCCTGCTGAAAGCAGACACCTCTGACAGCTATAACACTAAGAAAACCTAATGAAAACATGTTTTTCCCATATAGAGACCAGAGAGCCCTAGGGTTCTGGCATAGATACCCTGGTTTTACACATCCACATTCAGCAAGGCAGACTATCAGCGTGCACCTAGTAGAGCTTGATCCTTACCAACTTTTGTCATGATGCTCATGAAATGAAATGCAGAGAGAAATGGTAATATGTGATTGGTTACTTGTAATCTGCCATATCCTTGCAATCTGTTTTCTCAACACATACCAAACCTGTCATGATGCTTATGTATTGAATTGCCAAAAGGAATGATAATATGGGATTGCCTACTTGTGATCTGCTCTTTCCTTGCAACCTGTTTTTCTCCACACACAGCATCTTGTCATGATGCTCGTGAATTGAATTGCAGGGAGGAATGGTAATATCCAATTGCCTTCTTGTGATCTGCTCTTTCCTTGCAACACCTTTTCTTGCACTCATTTCTTCTTAGAAGATGAAACCCTTATACATGCAGGCCTGGAGTATGACTGTTCTCGAGAGTGCATTGCACACTTGTTGAATCCACTAAAATGGACTACTACTGCTTTCATTGATGCTAGAAACTATCATCAGAAAATGGCTGTTACACGGAGAAATTAGTTACCAATCTCTCACAACACGGAATGCACAAAAACCTGTCAACCATTGCGAGTACGCTAACGGTTACAAAGGACACAGGAGAAAGTAGGGAAGAAATTCGACTGCGCACATACATGCATACATACATACCTGGAGGATGGCTGGTTTCGAGCACGCGGTAGGCGCTGGTTGTATCCGCAATAACCTTGGAATTGAACACTATCTTCACTCTCTCTGGCACGGCTTCCAGTCGAGGGGGACGCGGATAGTCCCAAACCGATTCTTGACCCGGACCTACTTTCTCCCTCTGAACGTTCCCCATGGGTGACGCCGCGGCGGAACCGCTGGCGATGACGCTGGTACTATATCCACCTTTCCACCTCTTTGCACGACACAACTCTGGGGTTGGAGGTAATAGCGAGCCAAAGTGCAAGCAAACTCCTCCAAACTTGATGCTTGACAATAACTTCTGCTGCTGCACCTTCTGCAACACTCCTACGACAAGTAGTCCAGCATTACTGCTGCCCGGCGTCGTCAATCCTAACATGCCGATTTTGTTGCTCGATGTGTTTGCTCACCACATCTGCTCTCTCCCTCCCACTCTCCTTGTTTCAAACAAAGTGCACTAAACCCTAAACCCCTAGTCCCTAGACTGCTGCAGTGGGGTTTTTTTTTTCTGGCGAGATTTCACCATATTTCGACAAAGAAATTGGGAATATATTGGAAAATATTGTTTATCTAGTGTAAATTCGACTAAATTTCACCAAATTTTCAATATTAAAAAAAAAAAAAAAACTCACTTTGTTAGACTGGTTAAGCAGCAGCAAGGTGCCCAGAATTTATTTATTTTGGAGCGGGGGTTCATTCATTTTCGACCATAAAATAAATTTTTTAATAATTTGGCATTATAGTAAATAATGAAAGTTAGTGTGAAAGATCGTTTCATTGAGGAGTGTGCTCATTTTTTCACGATAGACGATTAAAAGGTCATTTATCTTTGTTTTTTTGCATTCAATTTGGTAGACAACGTATTAATATTATTTTTCAACATGCTTTAACCTCTGCCATAGAAAGGAAGACTCTATAGTCAGGTGATGCTTGTTTTAGACCTCTTATTATTATTAAATCTCATGATTTGCATGCAGATGATATTTAAGGGGTTGTGGGTGAGATAGCTTTCTACTACGAGAGCGACTATCTTTTTAAAAAAAACTTCTTGTGGGTTGTGTGTCTTTTGACCTTTCTTTGGCCTTTCTTTTCTGAGATCACAATTTTCACTGTTGATCTTTTATTATATTTTGTTTTTATGTTTGGTCTAGATTTTTTTTGAAATTCTTGGCATCTTAGGCACGTATTTTTTGAAAAAATTGATAATTTCAAGAAATAATTAATTAATGCCTAACTAGGCTAGGTATCACTATGATAATGTCCAAGAACCCTGTCTGTAAATAGCTATTTCATCCTCGGGTCAAGTTTGTTGGTAAATGATCCTTAAACCTTTTGCCACATATACTTTGTTTTCTGAAGAAAAAAATTCCAGATTTTCAAAACAAATTGCCACATTTCCCCTCTGGTTTTGGTTGGGTAGCAGTTTTTTTGTGTGCATTTTTAAAAATTGGAGACAAGTTCTAGCAACTTGTCGCCATTTAATCCAAGATCCCTTTTGGGATGCTCACAACTAATGTTATGTCAAAAAAAGATATGAAAAAAAAAGACCTTGGAACTTGCAATTGGTAAATCTTATGATATTCCAAATCCCACAATGGAGTTCATTTAATTATTATAATAATTCATCCTTTATTATTAGGATGTTGAATTTGATGGTGCATATATATCTTGAATTTGTTAGTGGAGAGTTGTTTAAATTTTATTTTTTTTGTGAAATTAGTTTTAAAATTCTTCAATTTCTAAAGGTTTATATTGAAATTATCAAATATGTGATTTATCTATCAAGTACCCAAGTTCAATTCACAACTTTAATCATCACCCACATGATGCAAAGTTTTCTAAAAAATTCAAATTATACAAGAGAAATTGCAATGTTGTTGCCATAGTCCAATAGACCGAATAGCTGGGCTGACTTGTTGGGAAAGGAATGTGAAGTTATTTTTTTGAAAAAAAAAACAGTAAAAATGTTTTACGAATGATAAGAAATACGTTGTAATTATTAAAAAAAAGGGTGAAGTTAATCAGATTGCGAGGCACATCATATTTTTCTACCATTGACTTAATGAAGGTTAATTGTGACCATGATGCAATAAGACATGCATGTTTCACATGAAAAATTGTAAACTTTTTGGTTGAAAAAAGGCATATTAGTGAAGGTTTCGATTTGAATTGTAAAGATATAAAATGACTTATAGATCAAATGAAGAAAATGTTGGAATTATTTTTGATAAAGGACAAAAAGTTGGGGATCTTTGTAATCCATAAATGACATATGTTATAAAATTTATTTATATCTATGCAAAGCTTAGATCAAGGAACCATAACCATACCCTTCTTTCCAACTTATCAACATGATACTTAGGTATTTTTCATTTAAATCTGAATTTTTTACAAAGTTCACATAACCACTCTAGTTGGAAAACATAAAATTAAGCAACCATGCATAGTTTATGTTATTCTAATAAGTGTAATTGTTTGATTATTGGTCATGAGGATACCATAATTCAATCCTTTACCATTGTGTTGAACCCAAGTTAAACAAAGTCATTTGTGATGTAGGTGCATGGAATTGCATGTAAGATGAGGGTTGTGAGTTAGGATACGACATACCCTTAGGATATATGTAGATGATAGATGATACAAACAAGGATGTATATATATTCATGTCACATATATATATGTATATAAACCTATATTTTCACCTACATTTGTGTGTGGGATAAGTTCCTATTGTCATTGGTTGATTTCTTTTAAGACTTGCCATCAACATGTCCTTAGTGGCTACCCAATACAAATATGAATATAAGAAGATCTTGATATGAGGAAAGAAATGACTTTCTTGAACAACAATCTTGTCCTTAGTAGGGTAAAACAAGTTGTGAGGCGTACAACCTCACAAATACCCATATACACAAGCAATCCCATTAATGGTAGCTTGTGGGCTTGTAACTTAGTTGTACACACTAACCAAATTACATACATTAGGAATTGGCATAGCTCTAGAGCTTTAAACACAATAAACAACTATTGGATGACCCTAGATGTGATGACCTAGACAGGACGAGTGAGCAAGCTGGGTGATGGATGAATGGTGGATTGTGAAATACATTCATCCCTTTGCATTTGGGTAGCCAGAGCTTTTTGGGATGCTTGATGAGTTTGCTTGCAAATGGATTTTTAAAGTTTTAAAACCCCTTTTTGCATTAAAAAAATGTTTGAACACATTAATGTTCATTGGCATGTTGACATTACACTATAATACTAATATTCCCAACATGGGATTTGGATATGTTCAAGAATGGTCCAAGTAGAGGCTTTTTTAGCACTTTTGTGTTATACCCAAAGTGGCAATGATCTACAGGAAGATTTAGCCAGATTTGGATACAAGCTAAATATGAAAGTAATTAAAAAAGAATCCTTGTATATTTTTGGCTTCCTACTTGAAACATGCATAGAAATCTGGTGGTTTTTCTTAAATTCTGGTGAGAATTATGGCTATTGAAAATCTCAAAAAGCACAATGATTTTAATACTTTAAATTTTTATTCTAGCATTTTGGCTATATGTAAAAAAGAAAAAGAAAAAGAAAAAGAAAAACAGAAGGCTAGACCACAAATCATTTGAGTTACCCTGGTTAAACATCTGAACTGGAACCTAGTGGAGCTACCAACCATAGATAAGGCAGGTGGCGTGAAAACGTGGACCTCTGTACCTAATACAAGATAGGCTTTGTCTTTTGGCCAAAACAATTGAGAGCTTCCCATATATGCAGCCACTTGGCAATCCCACCAAGTGATATCCTCTTAAAGTAGGTCACCAAATTAGGTCAAACTTTTTTCAATGGCATTTGGGGAACAAAATATTATCCATAGTGCTTTATTTTTACTTCACTTCTAGACAATCAATCAATGTAGCATATGTGCCAAAATTTATTATAAAAATTAAAAATTAAAAAAAATAAATAAAAGGGGAAAGAGAGGAGAAATAGAGGAAGAAAGAACCTAAAAAGTCTTATTATTTTAGTTTTGCTAAAGTTCCAAATCTCCACAACTTTCTTTCTTTCTCCCTATCTATTTATGCACACATACTCAGATAGAAAGGAGTTTCTTTACAATGTGGCACACTAAGGTAGTAACCCCCTCCCCAAGCAACCCCTTCCCCAAGCAAACACATTGCCCCCCATTATAGAGAACTTATGTGTGAAGGAGGAAGAGGAAGGGTGTGTTCCTGATTTTGAGGTCTTTGGAGCTTGAAGGAAGGCTTAGTAGGAACTCAAATGAGCAATGGGTCCTCCTCCAAAGTGCCTTACCACGTGTAAAAGACACACATGCAAGGGCCTCAAATAGAGACACCTTGTGTTTGGTAGGGTGCCATTGTAACTAAACAAATAAGCCAATGCCTTTTTTTTTTTTTTTAAAAAGATTTTTGTGAACATGTAAATTTGAGGAGTTTATCTATAATTCTTATAAGATAAGATTGAGTCTCTCTTGTGCAATTTTTAAATTGTTTTTTTGGGTCATGCCCCTTGCCAATCAAATTGGTATTAGTTTTCATATAGCATAAATTGACAAGGAAAGACTGTAGCACCTTTTCCATTCTTACATCTTCTTGTCAAATATTTATTTATTTATCATTTTAAAACTCTAATAGTGACAATAAAAAATTTCAAAAATTTCAACACGTTCAAAAACTTGGCCATGTAGACTTGGAATAAGTGAAATGACCATGCACATTAGGTAACAATAGACTTTTTAGAACTTACAACGTTGTATAATATATGTAACTAATAGTGTCCTTAGGCCTTGTGTAATTGTTTAAGCTAAAACTAAAGGTGCATTCACACCTAATGTTAAGTTAGTGTTAAGTGAAAATTTGGGTGGCATCTTAGGTGGTGCTCAATGTTAAAGGGGGCGATTGTTTAATATTAAGTGAATGTTAACATAAAATCTTCTCGGTAAATACGTTTTGGTTATAAATGACTAGCTTGATGTTAGGGGACTTAATATTAGAGTCTTTAACATCAAGTGTGAATGCACCTTAAGCTCGACATACCCAAGTCACTAATTTGCAGAAGGTTTTGGTTGGGATTGAAACAAACATCTCACCAAAGGGATCATGGAGTCAGATTAATAATAATAATATTATTATTATTATTGACTTACAAATGTGCTATATTTATACACATATTATACATATCCCAATTACCCTACTATTGAAAATTTTATTCACTCAGACCTTCCCCACCCCCCCAAAAGCAAAAGAAAAAAAGCTGACATAGCAGCAAAATGCTTTTTTCTTTTCTTTACTAGCCTCCCCCACCCCCATAACACTCCCGTCGCCACGAGCCTTCCCCATGTGCATCCACAGCCTGCACGGGAATAGGTACAAGGACGGACTTGCAGCGCAAGAGTCGCTTCCGCCTCATCGCCAGCTTCTCACCACGTCCCCCCCCCTCCCCCTCCCCTCCCTCTGCTCGATTCTCTCGTCGCTCGCGCATTTTTCTTCTCTCCTCTTTCTCCTAGACTCTCACGCTTTCTCTACCTTGCTTCCTGAGTTT
>Ga0116227_10002301_pt1 | contig 43510 bp, 31 predicted proteins | sample S1TSphgellanicum_FD_89693 | JGI IMG/M metagenome (GOLD analysis project Ga0116227, IMG submission 89693) | Host-associated microbial communities from peat moss isolated from Minnesota, USA - S1T2_Fb - Sphagnum magellanicum MG | ecosystem: Host-associated > Plants > Peat moss > Unclassified... | reverse complement strand
GGGGAAGCCACCACCTTCCCCCATATAGTATTCTCTGCGGCTGGTCGCGGAGGCTACATCCGAATGGCACAAATTCCCGGGACTCCCAAAATGGAGTCCCGAAATTGTCCCGACGGGACTCCCGGAACTTTGAACCGCCATAACTCCCGACTACAGAGTTGGATCGCGGCGAGGTCTGAACCAAAGTTAGAGCCCTCGTCGAGATCTTTCCAACGCCATGTCGCACACTCAAATCGGACGTCGGAAAAAGGTCGATTCCCGACTTTTAGTGGTCGGGAGTCAAATTGCCAGTTTGACTCCCGGCCCTTCTTTTGCCCATAACTTGGGCTGCAAATGTCTGAATTACCAATGCGAGGGCATTTTCGATATCTACGTTTCAAGACCTTTCCAATGACACCAAGAACACCCCAATGCGAGGTGTTTTGCCCCTTGCTGTCGAGCTTTAAACATTCGGGAGTCCCGGAGAACTCCAAATCCCTAACTTTTCCAAGTGTTGGGCTTCACCCCCACACTTGGCCAAAGTAAGGTTGCGACACCTCTAATGATGCAATTTGCATGAGTGGCCCATAACCTATTAGGATTAGAGGAGAGATTACGTGGTATCAGAGCAATCACAAGCACATAGAACACACAAGTATGTGAACAATGCTTGGAGTGAAATATCCAACTCTCCTCCAACCTTGCTCTTTATTCCCTTCCCTGTACCACCACATTGACAAAGCATATGGGAAAAATATTTCTCTCCCTCCTTATTCTAACATGTTGGTGGTACTAACATATCTCAAATCTACCTATGTCTTTGATTGCTTGCAACACTTATCTACCACATTGTTTCTAATATATCTATAACACCATTATCTATGTTTCATCTACATCATAATCTTCAACAAACATTTGGTCCTTGGTGCCACTTCCCAAGGATAGGAAGCCCATTTCTTAGAAATGGGTATTTAAATTCAAGCATGGGGTCCATGGTGAAGGCGAACATTACAAGGCATTGCAAAGTTTATGTCAATTCATTGTATCCTTACACTAGTGACCATTGAAAACATGAAAATTCATCAAATGGACATCAAAATTGTATTTCTCAATGGTGACCTTGAAGAGGAGATTTACATGGAACAACCCCAAGGATTCACACAAGGAGGCGAACATCTTGTGTGTAAGCTTCACAAGTCATTGTATGGCTTGAAACAATTTCCAAGAGCTTGAAACAAGTTCCAAATGCATTTTTGAAAATTATCGAATTTGTGAGGAGTGACGTCGACTTTAGCATGTATGCAAATGAGAGATGTCAAGTTTTTCATCATTGTCTGTGTTAATGATATCATCTTGGTGTGCAATAATAAGGACTAACTTTTGCAAATGAAGGAAGAATTTTCTTGAAAGTTTGAAATGAAAGATCTTGGCAATTTGCATTTCTTCTTGGGCATGGAAGTGGAAACAGGATCATGATTAATGTCTTCTTTACATCAACCAAATTGGGTATTTCAAAAACATTCTCAAGCACTTTCACGTGGAGGATTGCAAAAACATCAAAGTGCCATTTGATCCAAAAACAAAGTTAAAAAAGAATATGAACCAAAATGTTGAAATGGTGAGGGTTCCTTATCAACAAGTCGGTGGATCCTTGATGTATGCCATGTGTACTTGGCTGGACTTGGCATACCCAATAAGCATGGTGTACACATGGCCAATCTAAGTTTAAAACATTAGATTGCAATTAAGCGCATTTTTCGATACTTGCATGGCACCTTATAATTTAGATTATGATTTAGAGGACTACAACATAAACACCAGCTTGAGCGGGTTGGCATAAGGCAAACACACACATGCTACACAACGTTGGTTAATTTTTTGTTTTTTTTATACAATTTTCATAGTTGCTCTTAAACAACTACATTTTATTCATTTTATTACTGTTGGAAGGAAAGTAGACTACATATTTTAAGGAACAAGTGTGGCGTAACAAAAAAATAAAATTCAGTGATAATATTTTCTTTTGACCTTGTATTTTTTGGATTGACACCATAATGTCATGTGCCATAGGTTGACTTCTTTTTAGAGTAATTAGGCTATAACCTTTGAGTCTACCATAACATTTGCATTGTGACATGACTAAGTATACTTGTGATATGCATAACAATTTTATTTTGTTTGGCCTACTTCCAATGTTGCGTAAGCAACGATCATGATTATTATAGGTATAATTGTTTTGATCAAAGTAGCTTTACCAAGACTACTTATGCAACCAATTACATATCATATCCTACTTTATCATAAATAAAATTTCTTACTTTTTCATTTTAAGAAATTAACCTCAATAAAAAGAATATTGCTATAACATCAAAAATTCTTACAAAATGATATCAACCATAATACCTTCCAAAAAGTATTAAGATCCATATTAAAATCTATAAAATTAATCTCAAATACCACTATAATTTTATAAAGGCATAATTACATCAAAACAATGGTGTCATTCTCCAAAAAACAACCAAACTAAATTGAGTTCTATCTTTAAATAAAGTATGATTAGGTTGGTAAGAAAATGTTTTAGATTTTTTTCTTTTTTTTCTAATAACTTCCCCACCAATAAATAGATAAAAATAAAAATAATTAAACCACTTCAACAAAATGTCGATACTAAGCAGCTACTCAAAACCAAAGTGATGAATTTGAATAAAATGTCATAAATATTGAAGAATAACACATATTATTAGGAATATGGTACCTATAATGACATGAAACCCATGAAATCCCGTGGTTAGAAAAAAAGTAGAACCATAAATACCATTAGAAATCATGAAAGGTGCTTTTACATATTCCATTCCTTGAAACCATGTGAAGATTAGGGCCAACAAAATGTTAAAGTCAAAAGTTATTTCATAGAGCCGTATGACTTGGTTCCCATTTACTCATATGATATAATAAAATGTTATTTAAACCGTGCAAAATAGTTACCTATCACACAACTCACCAACCTAATTTTTTACCATGTCTCCATAGGGCACATAGTCGTTTGTTTTATTCTTAAGTTTTGGGATTAATTTTATTCAAACATAAAGTCATATTTCCTATTTCAATAAAGTAGAGTCCATAAATTAAAATCATTTATATATATTGGTTTAAACTCCTTTTCATTTTGCCCTTAAACAAATAAAATTGGGTCAAATGTTTTATTATTGTCAGCTCTCTCTTAAATGGGCAGATACTATGAATCCTTCATCCAAGATATCCAAATCATAGTTATTTAATTCACCAGTATTATCAATATATTCTTATATTTACATGAAAACACATAAGATTTCCAACTAGTAATGTTAATTCGAACGAAAAAACAACCATGTTTCCAAGTGATGGTCAGATAATGTGATGCAGATTAGGCCAATGACCTTGAGGATAGGAGATCCACCACAAGGTTTATATTCATGATGGGAGGTGGAGCCATTTCTTGGAGCAACAAACGACAACCCACAATACCTTTGTCAACAACCCATGTGTTGCTTGCAAATTAAAGGCATGTTTACCACTGAGTGCAAGATCCTATGGGACAAGGGTTTAATTCAAACTTGGCATTTAACTTTTTTTTTTTTTTCGGTTCATTATTAAAGGGGCTTTTAGTGTTTGCATGTGTTGGCAATGTTGATAACAAGCTTGTCATTAAATTCTAGCATTCGTTTGGCACATCACCTAAAGGTTTATAATGTTTTTTTGAAAAAATCAAAATCCACCATACCTTTGTATCCATCCATAACTTGAAGTATCCACTTTTGACATACAATGCAACATGTAATCATCAATTATATGCACAAATCAAAGGGCAAAAGAATCATCATTTGTTATGACAAAACGTTTTGCATGTAGGCATATATGTTTATAGTTGCTTGAGGTGCTAATGAAGCAATACAATAATTACCAAAATCCTTAAAAAAATATTAATACATGTCAAGTCTTATTGGTGAGATATGGAAATAGTTTTTTCTAGCCCAATATTTATAGTTCGACAACTTGCAACACCTGGATTGGTCATATGGAGGTTTGCATTTGATTTTGGTCATGTTGTCATGTACATCCCAACATCAAGTTTTTGGGAGTTTTAGAAAAACTAAGTATTCCTATATTGGCCCCCAAGAGATAATATGATGATTTTTTTTGTTTTTTGTTTTTCCATTTTTTCAATGTTTTAAATACCATGAATTGTTCTCATTTGAATTTCCCCTTTGTTCTTATGATGCAAGTTTACAATCACCAAAAGACTTGGTGACGCACCCCCAAACTCTTTGGTAGACTCAACTATGAGTCTAAATATGAAAACAATGGAAGGATGAGAAGTTGGGGCACACTCCTTAACTTGTAGCACTTTGGGGGTAGAAGGGCATGTTGGAGCTCCGGGATGAGAATTATGAAAAGTGATAAATAATTCAATTATTCACATGGACCTGCACAAACCAAACAATAAATTGGTTAATGCATAGTTAAAGCACTTTTGGTGCACGGACGAGTCACATGCAAACATAGCTTCACAAAACTCACCATGGCCCAGACTTGGGGGAAGCCACCACCTTCCCCCTTATAGTATTCTTTGTGCCTAGCCACGGGACCAACACCCAAATTGGGACTCCCACTTGGGAATCTTGAAATTCCCGAAATTGGGACTCTCACTACTTTGGAGGCCCATAACTTTGTGTAAAGACCTCCAATTGAGGTGAAGTCTAAAGAAAAGTTGTAGCCCTCATCAAGACTTTCCAACAATATGTGGTACGTCACTTTCACGTAAGGAAATTGGGGCAATTCCTCACTTTTAGTGGTTGGGAGTCAAATTGGCAATTTGACTCTTGGCCCTTCTTTTGGCCATAACTTGTGTTTTAAGTATTCAAATGAGTCATGTGAGCTCATTTTAGACATTTATGTTTCAAGATCTTTTCAATGATATAAGGAACTTTTCAATCCAATGAGTTTTGACCTTTGCAATCTCCCTCTGAAAATTCAAAAGTCCATTGGGACTCTAACTCCCAAAGTGGGAGCTCATTTGGGAGTGTAGGGGCTCATTCCCTCACACCCTCTTGCATTCCTGAGAGCATGAAATGTAACTCTTGCGCTCACTCTTGGCCTGCACCACAAGCCCAAAGCTAGGGTTGAAACATTTGGCGTGTTGCAATTTGCATTAAACAACACAATGTATAGTATAATTTATGAAGATTAACTAATTTAAATATTTTATTGTGGAAATTATTTTTTCACAATATTATTAGCATATTCTCAATAAAAACCAAGTAGTTAAAAAACATGTAATAAATTGCCAAAAATTAAACTTAATTATGGTAGGGCATTCATTTGAGTTCCATCACTATGATTTATTATTTCTCCTCCTTTGGAGATCCAAAATGCATCCTCATTTTGACATAATTGTATGAAACTTTGAAGACTTGGAATAGTTAAAACTAGCCTTCACAAATTTCCCAAGTTTTCTTTCAAAACCATTATGTTTCTTAATTTCTCAAACAAAGCTACTTCAACCAAAAACACAAGAAATGGCACATTCGACACCAAGGCCAGTTCAACATACCATTGTTGAATAAATTAATTTGAGACACATTTTAAATTGTTTTCATACTCGACAAAGGTTGGGGTATTAATTGGTTAGAAAAGCTTCAATTGCACTTTCATGAAGTTAGGGGAGGTGGAGTAATTGCATATCAAGTATTGAAAGAATCAGTATTTCTCTTTCTCATCAAACTCCCAACTTTCTCACGTGCACACACTAAATTTCTTAATGAAAGTAGAAAACAAGATCCATTGAATGGGGGGGAAAGAAAACATGAAAGAAATAAATAAAATTACCTATATTTTTGTAAAACTTTCAAGACATTTACAGGTATTTATCAAAAAATTCAAAAATGTTAAAATGCCACAAATACTTTATAAATGTCAAACTGGCCCAAGTATTATGGTAATAAATTTATACAAATGATGCCTCTTGCATAGATAGACCAATTTGAAAATTTCTAAATCACATTAGATTGTTGTAATTTAGCAGCCAAGTTTGCCAATGTAGTTACAAAAGTTTGTGGATGAAAAGAACTCAACTTCTTTCTGAAATACTTCTGAAATCAAAGTTGGCAATCATAGTTTGGTGAACAAAATGTGTCCAAGGCTTTGAGTAAAAAAAGTCATAGCAAACTGATTTGAGCTATGTATGGACTGGACTTAGTATGAGCTGCTTAGGATTGCTCTACATGGTTGGTGCAACCAGTGTTCTGCAAGCACATGATTTCTTCTATATCCTTCAGGTCGGGTATAAATAAGTATCCAAAATATTCACTATTGTGTAATGGTATTTTATTACACCCAAAGAATTCCATACAGACTGGATCTGGTTATAGTTTTGGTTCAGCATTCATGCCTTAGAAAATTTTGAAACAGTTCCAGAAATAAAATGATCCCAAGTGGCCATGTGAAAGAAAGAGAGAATTGTGGGAGCACAAAAAAGGGAGCCTGATTGGAAAACTAAAGATTGTGCCAGAATATTGGAATGTACCTGAACATAAAACGTTTACCCAACAAAAGAGATTTTCCTTTGTGTTGTGCAAAGTTATATCAAATGGACCTGGGAAAGATCATTCCAGAAGTAGAGCACCAAAGAGGCAGGCTGATTGGCTGATGAGAAGGCAAAGAAAGATAGTTGCAGAGAATATTAGAATATCTGAAAAATTTACTAGAAATTTTTTAGTGTATTTCAAGGGCATGTTATATCAATGAAAATCACTCCTAGAAAAGAGGAGGGACAAGGTCCCTACAGGTGTAAGGGTCCTTCTGCTGTTAAATAGGTGTAAAACCACTCCCAAAAGGTGCCTAAGGCTTGACATCTCAACAGTACTTTGGGGAATGCCCCACTCTTTGGCAATTACTGTTGTAAAGCTGTACCTTCAGATCAAGCTTTACAAATGACCAGCATGTGCTGCCCTCATATGGTATGCTCTTCTAATCATACAACGTGTATTAGAAAGGGCCTGTCATACAAATGGGCTCTTCATAATGCCCTCCATGTGAGCAAAAGGCTCTGCAGTACAGGCATTTTTGTAATGCCCTCCATCAAAGCAGAAGAGCAACACATACACATATTCTTCCTTGTGATAACACACCCATGAAATACACCAGTGGATTTCTTGGAGGGCTTCATGCTGGGTTGGCATTGTCAGAATAAGGGGCTTAGGACAAGACAAGGTGGTTGTGGAGTCCAGCAATGCATTTTGGGAATGCCCCCAACCCAGAGTGCAAAAGGGGAAGCCTGCTATCATGAACTAAACATAAGTAGATCGCAAGGCTTAGAGAGGGGAGGGTTCTTATGCCTACTTACTCTTAAGGAGTAGACATGATATCCCTTCTATCTTCTAGGAGGGATATTCCCAGATATAAGGTACAAGTACACCAGGAAATTTTTCCAATTGCTTTACAAATACTGAATGTCATAATAAGGAAAAGGAAAACAGGTACTAATTTAATGTCCTGTGTCTGCAAGACATTTCCAGGGTAATTGTAAATCTGAAATTTTCACAAAGACACACCCCAGCCTAATTGAACTGAAAGAGACTTTCCAATTTCAAGCAAGGGCTGTAACGAACTTTGAGAAAACTGGAAATTGAATGACAGGTGATTACAGCATGTAAATTTGAAAACTACTTTACAGATTTTATAAAGTCCCCAACAAGCTGTCCAGAACAGAATCAGCCAACACCGCTCATTCTAATTTCTTATATGTCTTACCTACCTATGCTAGGTAATGACCAACATGACTCGTTCACAATCTACCTAAGGACCTTTACCCTGAGGTAACATGTCCCCTAGGGCAAATTCTACCTTTGTTCATCCCTACAGCAAGGCATACCAGCTCACCTAGTGACTCACTAGGTTTTCTTTAGTAAAAAAGTCTGTACCTGCTTATTCAACAGGTTTTCAGGCAATCTTAAACGGCAGAATTGGCTGCCAAGGTTGCCAAGGTTGATTCAGCCATTTCCAACCTGCCTATGATACTTTGTGACCAATCTACCCTACTTTAAGACCTGCCTACAGACCTTTAGGCTAAGGAATGCACTTCTAAGGGCATGTTCTCTAGTACTTAAGATGAAGAGGATCCATATTCCAACCAATCTATGCTAAAATGACCCTAATTGGCATCTTCTACCAGACACACCCTTCTTCTTGCAATGGACACTCTCAGGGGTTGTAATTTTGTCCAATTCTTGGGGACACTACTTCATGTTTCTGTTCCTCTTCAGACATGTTTTGGGTATGCAAAGAAAAGCCATCTTATACTACAAGCAGAGAACTGTCAATTCAATTACTGCCTGACATGGACATTCCTAGTTGATACCAAGTTAGCTGTGTTACCTTGAAGCTCTGTACTTGTTGATCCTGGCAGCAAATGCCCATATGCTTAGATATATTTAGATCTGACAAGTGGACGACAGCAATCTAGGCTAAGAATATAACCATAGTACATGATACCTTGGCTTGGAATGGAAAATGACATCTTTGTGGAGAAGAGCAGGGGCACCCAAAAACAAAAGAGATTGCCAATGCATTATGCAAATGGAGGCAAAGTCCAGTGAGTGGTCACTAAGATGATCTAAGTGGGAACTGTCTATGCATAGACAAGGCAAAAGAATGCCTTCTGGTCTATGTTCAAGATGAGACTGAAATGATCTTCATGTACAGAATTGACTCATGCAAATACCTGGCTTGGGACAACCAGCTGGCAATGGGAGTCTCAAATTCTGTGTTGTTCGGAAACTCCGTGGCGCCATCCTGTCTACATACAAAATCCCTTGCAAGTGGTCACACTCATGCTGTAAAATTCGGGCCTTCCACCCTTTGGCTGTGACTGTGATTGGCTGACCATCCCGTCCAAGGCCACTGACCTCAACCTCAAAGTACCGCTCCACTAGTGCCCGATACCCCTCAACACTGCCCATACCCAAGTAGGACAAACACACCATGCAAATGAGAGGAGGGCAGAGCCAAAACTTACAGCTTGTATAGACAGAAAACAAAACACCCTGTTGTAAAGCATCTACAAACTGCAAAAGGTGAACAGATGTGCATGTGAGCACAACAGCAAAGGTGAGAATGAGGAGCAACTTTGAACCTGAGGCAGCCCTCAAAGAAAAATGCACTTCCACTGTTGGCTTTTTTGGTCAGTTTTGGATTGATAATAACCTACACACCAAACAAACCACCCAATAACCAACATTTTGCAACTCATCCAAATTATGTGAACTCTAAGCATCTACATACATTGGGTTCGTAAATAATCCACTGTTGTTGTAGCAAGGTTCATAAAGAACAAAGTGTGTTGGACAAACCAAGAGATCAAAAGGGTATCGGTGTTGTGCTTCACATTCTTCAACGGATGTGTAACTCATAAGCTCTGTGGTGTCTTCCAACACAATTATCTATACAATCCACCACAAACCCCACAGCAGATAGTTACTACACAAGCTGATTGTCTACCCTTTCTTGCTCAAGAAAGGTCTCACGATTTTTAGTAGGATCTCCTGCCTACACAAATACCTACTGAGGCATACATACTGCAGAAGGGTTTGCTTGATTGATGAAGTGGACAAAGTATATGTATGCATAGGGGTACCACAGAACTGGACTTGCCTGCAAAGGCACACCAATCTGAGGAGCAGCAAGTCCAACACCTGGGGCATTGCGCATGGTGGCCACCATATCATTGATTGTCTTCTCTATATGGACACTGCCTATGTCCTCCTTCTTAACCTCCTCTGCTGGCTCATGCAGCACTGGGTCCCCTGCCTGTAAAAGTATTGTGCACCAAAAACCTCCTTCCTTAGTACATGCACTAAGAAATGTACTACCCATCATCATCCTCCTCCACAAATGCAATCTTCTTCCCTCCTCCTCACAATTCAAATCCTTCTTTCTGAGTCCACCGAGAAAGAAGGAACACTTATATTCAAAGCAATACGCATCATCTAGCATGCCTTCCTAACTTCCCCCCATTGAACCACCCAAGTGCAGTGCAGCACCATGTCACCAAAACATTCAGTAGAAGGATGTATAGTAGGAACTTGAGCTACAGAAACAATCCTCCCCAAGTCCTCACAAACTCACAGAAACCCATCATCAGTGCATGAAGAAGAAGAAGAAGAAACTAGTCTGTGACTGAACCTGAACAACATCCGGTACTTTGGCTTTGCCATATCCAAAGAAGGACATGGGCACCGTGACAGGATGATGCCCGGTGTTGGCATGCCCATGGGAAGAAGGAGAAGATGGAGCTTGCACTACACTACAAAAGGGAGCAGTGTCCACCAAATGAGGCATCCGCAAGTCCATCTTGGAGCCTAGTCTTGTTCTCCAGCCGTGTGAATTCCAGCCGCTGCCTCTTGCTGCTGCTGCTGATCTTGTTGTTGCTTGCACCACCCAGCAGCTGCTGCCATAACACTTACATCGTGGGGATGGAAGAGGAAGAGGAGGAGCAGGAGGAGCAGTTGCCGAAAGCAGTTGCAGAGAGGTCGCCGGTGCAGCAGGCATGGGTAAGAGCTGCTTACCACCACCAGCAGACTACTGCCGCTTCTGTCTGGTGCTGATGGGTATGGCTAACCGACAAGCACTCTCGGAACGCACCAACTAAAGCGCAGCCAGGCCAGCAACAACTATTCTTTCTGTTGTGGGTGATTGCGAACTTGCGCTTTTCTTCCCCTCCTCCCATTCTTTGCGGATGACATTTGCAGTCGCAGAAAAAGTCTGGGTACCCATGCGCATTTCTGATGGACCCACCACTACCCCAAATCCACTCCTAAATGTATAGATTACGGACAACGAAGAAGAGAATCTGGGATGGATCAAAGGGATACGTGCGGATCCCCAAAAATAGCAAGTGAGTCAGGCTCCTCTCATCAGATGTTTTTGAGATCTGCCAGAAAAGTGTCATGCGAACAGATCCATCCAGTCAAAAGAAGATGGATCTGTTCGCGTGACACTTTCACACAAGCATCAGGATCAGAGAAGGATCCGCCAAATTCCCATCAAGCATTGAGAAGAAGCAAATCTACTGCCACAACCCTAAAACTCTGAATTCAGTTGGAAACTCTGATGTCTTCATGTCTCCAGTGGCTTCCACGAATAATCATGGGCCATCCAACCAGATCCATCAAGCCAAAGAAGATGGGACTTGGACACAAGCATCAGGATCAGAGATGGATCTGCAAAATTCCAATCAAGCACTGAGAAGAAGCAAATCTACTGCCACAACCCTAAATCTGAATTCAGTCGGAAAGAAACTCTGATGTCTTCTTGTCTCCTCCAGTGCTTGAATGAATAATAATGGGAGCAGCAGTGAGGGCAGGTCTTGAGGTTCTTCACGAAATGCGGGAATTCGGAAACATAATGATAGAAAACATGATGATGATCCATGGGGGCCTTTTGCAGTGGCAACGACAGCCTCCAGCTCAAATTGGGTAGGACAGGACTTGGTTTCTTTTGTTTCTTGAGGGTTTCTGAAATTCAAAATACTGCCTTATGTTGTTGCTGCAATATGTTTTTCCCGTGAGTTGTTCCATGTGAGTTGTTCCATGCTGCCAATAATGAACACTTCTGAATTTCAGGCAACAGTTTTTTTAGTAAGGAATGTGTTCTCATATTGCTGCAATTTGATGACATTCCTTCTTACCCTTTGCAGGTTCTGAGGCTGTGAATTTAGTGTCCTGAATTGCAAAACACATATGTATTCAACAGAGGAAGAGACAGACATGGCAGTGGAGTTGGAAGCAAGATGCCGTGTTAAATATGTAGCTGATCTAGACTGCTGCATCTCTGAGCAGTTCTCTTGCTGGGCCCTCCCTAGCAGCAAACTTGTCCTCAAGTTGGACTCCATCAAACCAAAAGGTTCTTTCTCTCACATTGTGCTCTGAATTCTTCACTGGGTGGTGCAATTTTCTCTTCTGAGATGTGGTATAATCAGGAAGCTCATCCAGTGGATCCCAGTGGCAAACAGAATGTCTTTTGTCACAGGATGGAGATTTTGTGTAATGCTTTGCTCAGATTTTGGGCGGATTGTTATATGCTTATCTGCACGCACTGTCAGGAGCTAATGAAGTTGGTGGGTAGTCTTGGCAACTTGTCAATGCTATTCATGATGAAGGTGATGGTGTGACACTTTGTGAGTGACTTTCTTTCATAAGGTTATGCCTACTCTCATTGTTGTATTACCTTCAAATTGTTGTTGTGGAGATTTCACTGCAACTTCATAGATATTTGTCATAATGCACTTGATCTGTATGATGCTTGAGATAGAATGAGCAAAGTTGGGTAATATTTAGTTCTCACTCTAGTATGTTCCATGAGCTGCTGCTGAAATGGAATGGGTTTATCTTCCATAATTGTCTTACATGACAGTTATTGGCATTGTCATGCCAATACCAGGATTGAAGAAATTCATTATAGACTACATCAATTTGGAAACCCTTCCTAATGCAATTTCCAACTCACCCATCACTTTTCTCTACAGGGATGATGCAACCAGCATCCTACCACCAGCCTTTACAGTTTCTCCAAAATGTTTAACTGTCTCACTTGACATCTTATTCAACTGTGAGTAGACCAGAGCTGGTGCGACTATCAGACTCTTCTCCCTGTGCATCTAGAACAAAGAAAATTAACAAGATTATTACTACAATCTCAAATTGTGAAAATATCTCACCCAGTGGTAAGTTGTTGTCCATCACCTCTGAATTTTCAAGCCTGGTGCCATGTACCATAAGGGATCCAATTGTTTCCAAACAGACCTGGCCAGGAGAGCACTCATAGTTGAGGCCCGATCCATGAGGACCCTTGTATAACACACACACACACACACACACACATTATATATATATATATATGTATGTATGTATAGAGAGAGAGAGAGAGAGAGAGAGAGATGCCAAGCAAACTTTGTGGAAGGTGAGCTTATAGATTGATGCCCAACATCAAACTTCATACCCATCGCAACTAGTTCTATGCTTGTGTGTGATCCATGAAAAGAAAACAGGGGTGGATAAACACAATCTTTCATAAGCCCTCATTCATGGACCAAAAAAAGTACTTCATGATGTAAGGATTCTATAGATTTAAGGTGACTTGATTAACATATTGTAGTTGAATTTGTATTTGTCAAACATGAGATTCTTTCCTAAGGAGATCACAAGTTGCATTGTAATTTGTTTAGGACACAGAGGGTGAAGCTATGAAGGGACCCAATTGAACATGCTCAAGCATACACCATTTAGACAAAGTGCATGCTTGTTCCATGTTGCCTAAGTGTTAAGTCAATGTCATGGACATTGGATTGCGCCTCCTCTATCTAGGGTTGCAATCTAATCTTTCCATTTAATGAAGAACTTTAACCCTTCGTGCGAGAAGATTTTTGACATTCTTCTTGCCACTTTTAAAGTTTGTTGTTGAAACATGAATGTTCCCTTTTTTTTCCCATTTGTGCCCTTGTGGTGGTTGCATGTGCAACTAAATTCCAATGTGAAAGGAGAACATTACAACAATATCCTAGGCAAACACTAAAACATCTAGAAGACCATTATAATCCATTTTCATACTCAATTCCAAGTTAGAATCCAATGCATAATGCAAGTAATTGGCTAGAAAGAACAATACATTGTCAAAAGGTTATTGTGCAACGAAACAACATATATGAAAGGAGATGGCACTGATATGCACATACACAACATTGCTTGAAATGAGAGATTGAGTAATGTTGCACAAAATAAAAAGTTCCCAAATGCTAAAAGCCCATTTCACATTTGAATAGGATTGACCTAGATGATAACAAATGTTTGTTTAAGTTGGTTTTAAGTTAGTGCTACCCACCATGTTTATTTATGCATGATGACAATGGATGGCTAGTCCACCAAATCATCAACTTATTAATGACAATGTAGTACATTACATTTTCCCCTACCAAAATTTGAAATTGATAAATAATAATTTTGGTTGAACATGAGGTCCCAATGTCATGATTTGAAGGGTTTATTTTTGCCCATGTAAAGGGTTTAAAAGTTAAAATCATTTTTTGGGGTTAAGGTTATGGATCATGGTTTAAGGTTAGGGATGAAATTATCTCTACAAACCAAAATTTGAAGTTAAGGCTTGTGTGTATGTAAAAGGATTAAGTTAAAAGTCAACCCTAAATGGGTGGGTCTAGATGTATGTTCGGTAGAAGGTAAAAGTCTAATACCTACACAAATATTTGGGGATTATATGAGAAAAATTCTTCCCAAAGTTTTTCTCTCTTCGCTTGAGCATACTTCAAACTTTAGCCATGACTCCTCTTTTAAGAATTCAATGATTTTAATTAATCCTCAAACAATGAAAAAAATGTTTAAGGATATGGATCAAAAGGGTAACATGTTTTTTCTATGTGCATTTGTTGCTACCAACTTGAGGCTCTTTTCTCAATACACATGAAATGGAAGAAGGGAATGAATTTGTGAATTCAACTATCATTATTCCTGATTGATGGGTTGGTTCGAATGTGAAGCACCTCAACATTGAATTTGACCAATTTCACTTTGATAAAATTTGATGAATTGGCTGTTCTTGTGGCTTCTATAATCACCACACATGTTATGTGTAGAATTAAACCCCTTATTTCATCGATGCGACCCCAAGTTGCAAGTTAAACAATAGGTCCAAGTTTTAATATTAACATTAGGATCAACATTAAAGTTACTAATCACATTTTAGGGTTGGGGTTAAAGTCAAATGTTTGGATGTAGATAAGATTTAAGATTTATTTATCATGTTATTTTTAAATCATATTTATGGTTCTAATTTTAGGAATTGGTGAAAGAGGTTAAAGTCGAGTTTAAAATTATTGGCCATATTTTAAGGTTAAGGTTAATTTAAAGTTTATTTTTGCAATTACAAGGTTTACGATTTGGGTCCATTAAAAGGTTTAGATCATGTTTTAGAGTTAGGGTTAAGGATCAAACCTAATTTGGCCATGGGATGACGTATGATATTCAAATTATATTAAGCAAGTTATCAAAGTTAACTTTAATAAATGTTTTTTCAACTTTATTTCATACATGAAGCACAATAATGTGACCATGTATGATGTTGTTATGTGAAATTTGATACATCCTTGGGCTTGTCAAATGGTAATGGAATAAATATCTTATCAATTTCCATAGTTGTAACAAAATGCAACCTAGGGTGTTCCTTAGTTGCATGCACTCAGGGGTTAGAGGGGAGTGCATGAACTCTTGAATGGATTGAAATGAAGGTGCTAATGTAATTTGACAAGCAAATTAACCTACAAAAACCAAACAATAAATTGGTAAACATGACAAGTTGGAGGTAATTAGTGTTAAAGCTTAACCATGGGCAAACTAAATTCATTTTATTCACATGGCCCAAACCTTGGGGAAAAGACGCCACTTTCCTCACTATAGTTTATTATGTGTATTGGATCTCCACAATGAAAGTCGGTATGGTTATTTGGAATGTTCTTAACAAGCACATGTGTTTTAGCCTCTAGGGAGATTAGTAGGTAGGTTAAGGTGGAAGACTATTCTAGACTTAACTAGTGTTGTACGGGTATCTTTGTCAATGGTGAAAAGACAATGTTTTATTTCATCATAATATTTTTTGATGATTTTGTTATGGTGTAATGTAATTGTCACCTACTTTACCTTTTTGGGGGCTTCCATGTAATTGGTGACAAACATTACATTGAATTAAGAGTTTTGAAAATTGTCAAGTTATGAATCCCGAAACTTTGCAAGTTCATAACTCTCACATACAAGCTTTGATTGAACAACTTTGAAAGGATAAACTATAGCCATTGAAGGGTTTTCAAACACCATAGTGCATGATTAATTCAGAGGTTATTTAACCTTTAGTTTTTAGGTTTCAATGGTCGAGAATCAAATTGTTAATTTGATTTTTGACCTTTTTTGGTCTAAATTTGAAATTTAAATCGTCAAATGTAAATTATAAGCTTATTTTCAATATTTTCATTTAAAGATCTTTCCAAAATATAAAGAAAGTTTGATTTACACAGGTTTTGACCTCTATACTATTGTCCCAAAAATTCGAAACATTTTGGGATTCCAATTCCCAAAATGATTTTCACTTGGGAATGCTTGAAATTCACTTCCTTTACATTCTCCTATGCTTGTGAAAATGTATGTGAGTTCTAAAACATTCTTTTGGCTTGTATTTTTTCTTGTGCCCTTAGCCTTGATCATGATCCCAATGCTAAGATCATGGTGGAATTGATCTAAATCCACATTGTTCTCTATTTCATGCATTTATGAGTCATGCACTTATGGATTAGGATCCTTGGCCAAATTTTAAGAAAATTACACCTTAAATAGCTAGTTGTCAAATCTAACAAATTATATTGGATTCATTAATGGGACATTGAATGAGATTTGAAAACCCTTAATGAATGAGCCCACATAGACCTAATTTAATGGCGAATTTTTTTTTGTATATCAATATATTGAAAATGATAAAAAGAATAATTCCATTGGTAGTTTTTTTTTCAAATGTTAAATACATAAAATTAAATAATGGTTATAAGTATTTTGCTAAATGTTAACAAAATGGTACCAAAAGTGTAAAAATGAAAACTACTATTGCACTTTTACCATTATGACAATAATTAAATTATTTTCAATAAATGCTGATTTTTTAAAAATCAACTATTCTCAATGCTATAAGGTTTTTAAATGTAGATAGTCAAGATCAACTCTTGGAATAAAATGAAAATTCTAATGTAACATCATAAATTTAACATCTCATGATTTAGTAATGGAAATTGTGCAAAATTTGTTCATTCATAATTCATATGTTTTACAAACTAATATTATGCAAATTGAAAACACATTTGAAACACGAATTTATAGCACTACTAGAATATTTATTTATTTTTACTAGAAATTTTGGTCAAAAAAGACCTATTTTGGACAAGCATAAAAAAAACCTCCTGGTCATTTTGAACATGTCCATTGTGACTGGCCATATACTTTTTAACCAAGCCTAAGTTGGCATTTTTGATTAGTCATTTTGACTATAACTTTTGACTAGTCAATATAACAATCAAATGATTTTTTGATTGGTCAAACACCATTTTGATTAAACAAATGCCATTTGGCAATTAAACAATGGCCACCCAAGTTAAGCCATGTGGCATCTAAACATTGGCCACCTAGGTTATGCCACGTGACATTTAAACATTGGCTTCTAGGTTATGCCACATGGATAGAACCTAAATAACCTAGGTTAAACCTAAAATTAGATACCTATTCTTAAGATCCTTATGTTTAAGAACCTACAACCTAAACTCCTAGGTCTAAGTTTAGGAGCCTATAACTAAGAACTAGGTATAAAAGCCTAAAGTAGGTTAGGGCAACCTAAGTTATGACCTATACTAGGCTTAAATGTACACCATCTAAATTAAGCCTACATTTAGATGACCTAGGTAGGAAAATCTTATTTCATTTTGAATTTGGCCTTTTAATGTTGAACATTTTCAATTGCTTCATCCCAAGTGACCTTCCTTTTAAAAATATTTCTAATGTTTTGGATGTTTATGGTGCATTTATTTATATTGCTCATCATCTGGAAAGGATGACAAACAATATGGGACAAATTTTTGGGAGGGAGAAACATTTTCATGTCCACGCAACACTAAAACCTTTTAATTCACATGACATTATTACTAAATAATTATATATTATACACAAAATAAATAAATAAAGATGTAGATAAATACGTATGTTAATTAAGTTTAAATAAAAATTAGTAATAATTAATTTATAGTTATTTAATTATATTTTATAATTACAACCATATTATAAATCCTTGAATTATATAACATATCAAGATAGTTATAATGTAATATACTGTTGATTGATAATTATAATCAAATTATAACTAATCCTTACAAATTAGACATAATTCATTATATGTTATCAATAATATATTTGTAATAATTAATATTTAACTATTTAATTGCACATTGATAATGTATTTTAGGTAAATAACTAGTTAACCAACTAGTAATTTATCATAGGTAAATAAATGGCCTACCCTAGTCTATATAACTAAGTTACCTATAGGCTAAAATAAAAGTAAATAGGTGGAGTATAGGTAGGGTATGTATAAATAAATACACCTATATATAAACTAATTATATTAAAATTATTTAGGCGCATACTTACATTACATAAGTTAAATAAGTGGTTAATTTACCCTAGAAAATTTTAATTATGGAAAAATAATCAAGACTGAACTAATTATAGTTCAATTAACCATACCTAAATAAATATGGTTAAACTAAACATGAAAAAAGTAAATAATGTCAAGTTAAGCAATGAATAAATATTTTATGATTAAACTACAAATGATTGAACTGACCATGAATAAAATAAATATGTCAAACTAACTAAAGAACAAATAATTTAAGGTTAAACAACCGTGCCTAAATTAACCATGAATAAAGTTAATATGGTTAAAATAACCAATGAATAAATATTTTATGGCTAAACCAACTATGCATAAATTATATTAATGAAATAAACATGAATGAAATAATTATGGTTAAAATCAAAATGGTTAAAATTAACCATGGCTAAACTACTCATGGTTAAATTAACCATGAGTAAATAAATTTGGCAAAATTAATTACTAAAAAAAGTTCATATGGTTAAATTAACTAATGAATATATATATTATGGCAAAACCAATTATGCAAAAATTAACCATGGTTAAACTAAAATGGTTAAACTAACCATGAATAAATAAATTTGGTTAAACTAGCCACTAATAAAATTCATATGGCTAAACTAACTAATGAATAAATATTTTATGGCAAAAACAACTATGCAACAATTAATTATGACTAAAATAAACATGAATGAAATGATTGTGACAAAATTAACCATGGCTAAATTTAAAATGATTAAACTAACCATGAGTAAATAAATTTGGCTCAACTAACAACTAATAAAATTAATATGGTTAAATTAAGTAAACATATATTTTATGGCAAAACCAACTATGCAAAATTTATTTATGGCTAAAGTAAACATGAATGAAATAATTATGGTTAAAGTCAAAATGGTTTAAATAATCATGAGTAAATAAATATGGCTAAATTAACCACTAATAAAATTAATATGACTAAAATAAAAATTATTCAAATAATTATGGCAAATTAAACATGATTAAACTAGAAATTATTAAACTAACCATGAGTAAATAAATTTGGCTAAACTAATGAATAATAAAATTAATATGGTTAAACTAACTAATGAAGAAATATTTTATGGTAAAACTAATTATGAAAAAAATAATTATGACTAAAATAAACATGAATGACATAATTATGGCTAAAATCAAAATGGTTAAAATAATTATGACAAAACCAACCATGGTTAAACTACTAACCATGAATCAAATGAATTTGGTTAAAATAAACATGAACGAAATAAGTGTGGCTAAAATAAAAGTGCTTTAAATAAATATAACAAAACTAACCATGATTAAATTTTAAATATTTTTAAATTAATTATAGGTTTATTGATTATGGTTAAATTTATTAGGGTAAAATAATAATATGTGAAAAGTAAATATAACTAATTTAGTTATGCTTATAGTAACCATGGTTAAATTTATTATGGCAAAACCAACAATGGCCAAATTAATAAAGGTTGAATTAATTATATTAAACTAGTTGTCAAGGCAAAATTTATTAAGGTTAAACCAACTATTATTAAATTGACTATGGTTAGATTATTTATAATTGTTAAATTACTTATGGCTAAACTAACCATAATTAAACTAAATATGGCCAAAAAATGATGGAATAATTAATTATGGATAAATGAATCATGGTTAAATTAAATATGGTTAAAACATATAGAACTAAACAAATTATGGTTAATTGAATTTGATTAAATTAACCATAGTTAGATAAACCATATATATATATGATTAGTTTAATCATAATTAATTTGGTTATGATTCATTTAGTTATGATTAGTTAACTTTTACAATTTCCAATTTTTTTCTAATTGGTCAAACATAGTCAAAATGTTAAATGTAATCCCAAGATACCCAATTAATATTAGAATTTAGAATTGGCCCTTTTTAGTAGACCAATGGTCACTTTGATTAAACCTATTTAGTTAGCCTTATTGATTGAATTTAATAGGTGTCATTATTGCCTAGGGCACACTACCAATTTGACTAGATTGGGTGGTTTTTATTGACTAGGCCACTAACCAATTTTACTAGGTGAAATTTTAAAGTCCAATTTGAGTAGATGTCTAATTTGACTAATTGTCAAATTGGTTAGTATAATCAAATTGATTAATAAAAAAATACCCATTGTCACTCAAACCCTTGGTTTCTAGTAAAAAATACATGTCTTCTAATAAAAAAACACCCATTTGATCAATTTGGTCAATTTGAAAAAATAGGAATATTAATAGTGTAGGAAGATGCAAAATTCATGTAACATTCATTCATTTATAGGCTTGTATTTCATCCATTAACACATATATCCATGTGTCAAATGTGTTTTCAACACATGACATTCATGTTTAAAATGTATAAATTTATGAATAAACGAACTTGGCATAATTTTCATTCTTAATTTGTCATATGTTAAATTTGTGATGTAACAACATATATGACGCCTTAAGTTTGAATCACTATCATTATGTACCAAACCATTAAAAATACATAATGATAATATTTATTTTTTTGACATTACTATTGATTTTTTTTTTTAATGAAATATTTAACTTAGGGTAACAACATCAACATGTAGTACCCCAAAGATCATTATGATTATGTATTTAATTATGTTATCTACATAATAATAATATCTATTTGCCTAACATTGTTATTGATTGTTTGACTACTTTTCGTAAAGTTTCGTGGTGTGGCATGTTTAAATAGTGCAAAATTATTTGACATTTTTTCCCCCATTTCAATTATTTTGTTTTTCATGATGGAACCGTAATTATGATGAAATGAACATCCCAAGACTATATATTTAACAATAAATAGTTATTAGATATTGTAAAAATAATAATTAATGTATTGCAATTACTTACATGCAATATTTTTTTTTAAAATTATTTCAATGTTACAAGAATGGCAATCATTAATAACAATAGATGGCTACACAACATATATCATAGTAGACAATTTTCAAAATCCTTCTATATAGTGGCCCTATTTACTGAAACCTAAGGTAAAAATTTGGTGGTTTAAAAAAATTGAAAATCTATTGAATTTAGGTCATTTTTTCAAAATAAATCTTTTTTAGATGTTGGGGCATTTATTTTTTTCCAAAATGGTGAAAATTATTTGCCACATAAAAAACATTGCTTACATGAAACGGAGGATATAAATTTAATAGAAATAATTTGGTTTAACTTTTTTTGGTGTTTCAGGAAAAAAATGAAGAAAAAAAGTAAGGTATATTGTGACAAAATATTCCTTTTATAGAATCACAATAATGAATTTTATGAAATTTTTCACATGAAAAAAATGTTGACATCAACTATAGCCAAAAATTTAGAGGAATGTTTTTTCTTAAAATGAAAAAAATGAGAAAACATTGCCAAAAAAAATTAAAATGGTAAAGACTACAACATTATAGTACATGGGTGGCTTTCAACATAAATTGAATTATATTTTATTTTGCTAAAATTTTGAAAAATCATTAGCCTTCTATGTTGAAAATTCCAAATTTTCAAATTTAAAGGCAATCATAATTGAACCTTGGCCTAGTATAGACAAATGCAAAAATTGTGAATTTGTTAACCACAAGGCCAACATGAGAGTTGTGAAAATTATTGTGGACTTAATAACTTTATTCCTCACCTACCAAAACATCCAAAATTATTTAAAACTTATATGTTGAACCTACCCAAGTGTTATGATATATCAATTTGAAAGCATTTCAAGTCCCTTAAAAATGAAAAAAACAATGAAAACATTGGTTATATTGTTATATAATTACTTTTGATTATTTTTCATGCAAAATTGTTCCACATTTTCCCGAAACATTGTCATGTAAACACATTATAGACTTGTAATATAATATAATTTTTGACACTCAAATGTGAAAAACCAAACATTAGTTACATTTACTATGGCTTTTGTTTGTGAGATTGCACCTTGTATTTCTCTTCTCATGGTTTTCATCTTGCAAGCCAAAAAACCATGACATATATTGAAAGTAATTAATATTTGGGATGTTGTTGTTACAACAATGTTATCTTGTGAATGTGTGAACGTGAGCACATGAGCATGATAGAATCTTTTTTTAAAATGTTTTGATGACATGGACAACATATTTTTGGAATATTCCTTGCCATGTAAGCTAAAATAAAAAATGACATGGAAGAATATTTTGCCACATGGACATGGATGAAATAAAAATGGATGCAAATTATGAATGAAATTCATCACAAAAAACCTTATTCGATGAAACTTTCCAAATGGACTTATTTTTGGTAAATGGTTATCCTTAAAACCATGGCTTGTTCACTCTCTAAAGTTTATTGAATAATATACTAATTTTTAATAATGGGTTGGATGTCATCTACACAACTATACTTGGAAAGGACATTCAAAATGTTCAAGTGATATTTTGTAATTGAATTACAAAATATACATATTTTCATTCTTTAGCAAGACACAAATGGCACAACACATGACAAAGATAAACATGATCTTACTTTGGTAGAAGAAGAATGTAATTAATACTATCTAGGGTAATCTGCAAACACAAAAATCAATTTCTAGTGGGCAACACATTTGTAAAAACGAGAACAATTCTAAATTCATTCTTTGTGTTTTGGAAAATACCAATGAATATTACACTTCATATAAGTATTTTGTATCTATTAGTTGCCTCCAAATGTACTCTATGAAAATCCTTTTATTGTATGTTATACAACTTGGCAACATCACTCCAATTATTTTTAAAATATCACCTTAGCACGACTCATTAGGCATTGCACTTCATTCCGATTCCATGTCAGGAATGAATGAATGTATTGTTTGGCCACAATACATCACATTTTGTAAGATGAAATAGATATGTTTGCAATGCACCCACTTCCCCCGACCACCCAAGGAACCTACCATCATTTGTATGGAGTCAACACAAGTGCAATTAGGGAAATTTCCAATTGTCACCTCATATTACTTTGTGCTAGGAGGTGGATTGGAGCTAATGATGTAAATCTATCCATACCCTAGTGGAGGAACTTCAGTAGGTGGCAAAACAACAACCTCCAAAATTCATCCAACCTCCCACCTATTTGTCTATTGTGTTGAAAGCTTAAACGTTGTTGTTCATTGCATAAGCTTATTATTGTAAGTTTTTGGCCAAGCTTCAAAATATGCAAGTCAACTACAAGGTGTTGTACTTCCATTTGCAAAAAGGGTCCAAGGAGCACATTTACGCACTTCACACAAAACAAATCATGCCTCCTCCAAATTTGTCACCTCAAATTGAATCAAGTTGATCCCTACTTGCATTGGCCACATTGATGGGACAAGTGGTCTATCAAGACAATACTTCTTTCTAGTTCCTCCAACACAATGAATCAAATCATCTACACAAAACCAGAACTTGTGACAGATTAGTGCAAACCTTTTCAAATCAAACCACAAATCATTGTAACATGGATTAAGTATGCCACAAACTATTCTTTTGGCAATGATTTTAACATCACAATGTTTCATCGAATTTCTTTAAATTGCAGAGTAATGAGTATTCGACAATGGTGGGCACCTTTTAATTTCCACGCACCATCCCCAGACACACGCTCTTAAACTTTCAATCCTTGAAAAGTCAAAACAAATGCCCCATCCCTAACAATCCCACTGGACTTCCCAACATCAACATGTGAACTAACGAAGCCACTAGACGTTGTGTTACTTTTAGTTGAAAAAAATTCACACCATCATGCTTGTGTGAATCGCCTTCTAACCTGGGGGTTATGTCAGCCTTCTGTTTTGTGGATCCAAGAACTTCTTGACCCTCCAAATGAAGTATCCTAGTGGTGAAGGAGGACTCGCTAGTGTATTTAGTGATGGCGTTGGCCATTTTCGATAGGTCACCAGATTAGCTTACTTGCCACAATCTCAATTCATCCTTAATAGGACCCTTTTCGCATCTTCCACCATTCAAGTATACATTGTAAGATGCACTTTATTTGAACGCCCTAACATAATCATCTAAAGTCACAATAAAAAAACATTTGACATTTTTCCCAGATTTTTGCAAATAAATATTATGGATTGTTTTAGATAGTTTACAAGTCGACATATCAGCAAGCTCCTTTGGGTTGAACTTCTGTAAACATTTTCAAAGGAAGACAAATCATATATTAGAATCATGAAAACGATTAAACAACTTCACATAGAAAGTCAAAGTGTCTCACATGTAGCATGAAACCCCCCCATTGTCTCACACAAAAATGCTAGAAACCCAACCAATTATTGAGCTTGTGAATTGCACTTTTGGCTATAACCTTTGAAGAATACCACCAAAACCAAATCGTAACATATCAAACACTTGTTTTTTCCAAAGATTTTGCATTATTATATTCAAAACACAAGGACTTGTGTCATTATTATAACTCTGATGTAATCAATTGTTTTGTGTGTCTATCAAGCGACTAAGTCCAATGGAATGAGCAAGTTCATTCCTTGTTAACCATCTTCACGTACATAGGCATCTCCAAATCTATACATGATACAAACAACATTCCAACTGGCATGTGCATTATCCACCATGAACCTTTTGAAATTGGGGTTTGCAACACCAAACTTGAGCATCACCTAATTCAATTTTTTCCACATGACACACATAGCTTTTGTGGATTCAAATTACATGTTGCAAATTGTAATGTTGAACATTTTGTAGTACATCATGTGGTAACATGATAAGCCATGGTGGTCCATTCTTGAACACGTTTAACACGATCAAACATTAACCAACAATTTTGCAAATCACCACTAGGTTGCATGCGCCTCACCAAATCAACCCCATTTGCTGGCCCATAGAACAACATTTTAAACAAAAACACCTTTTGCCCAACCATTTGTTTAGGGAAACAACTATCTTGGATGTAATCATAAGGACTTTCAACTCAAGGATAAGTATGTTATCCACGGGGCCTTTAATACCAACATTGTGCTTAAAGGATGCAATGAGGTTCCAAATGTTGGGAAAAAATAGGGGTTGGAACTTGTCCATCACCTTATCAAGTTATTTCCATAGGTCCTTCACCATTATCATTGAACAAATGATGTGCCAAAAAGGCTTTACTTGCATTTAAAGCGATTGTAAAGATTTTGGTATTAAGGGTATGAAAAATTTGACCTTCTACCAAAACCTTGATTTCTTCCAAATATTCCCTACACATACCTTCTACAACATGGTGCTCATGTGTGCCAAGGTGAATCACAACTCTTGAAAGGGATTGAAATTTGTGGATAACATAATATATATGATAGGGGAAGGTATTCACGCAAAAAGGACTTGCAACACAAAACATGCACACAACTATACTAACATGAAGTCTTGGTGCAAACTGGCCAACCAAGGGAATTTGGGCAAAATCACTAGTCCAACTTATTTCGTTTCAGGTCACTCTGTTGCCCAAGGAGGAAATGCTTGTAGGAATCGTTATCGCAACGCAAGTGCCCCAAGCACCTGATGCTTCTAAATCCCAAGCCAAAATTGTTATTGACGTTGGAGGTTTTCACCTTGCACCAAGCATGACCATCATACTTGCAATCCATGCCTTGCATTGGTCCAAAATGGCCAGTTGGAAAACGAATGGGCGGTAGTTCAAAGATGATGCCATTGTTGAATGTGATGGGTAGAGAAGAAACATATTGGACTTAAATCTTGTTGTAGTCTAATTTGTTTGATGAATGTGGTGCAACAAACATTGCTTTCAAACAATCTGTTACGATTTTGTAGTTCCGACCCTAATTTGATTCAGATTTGAAAGCACATCCTCCACAAGGTACACATCCAAAACCAAGGTCAGAGACGAACCAAAAACATTCATGTTAGAACTCATAGGTAGGAAGACATCTTCATTAATAGAATCACTAAGATCAATAAAGGTCGATGAAAGGAAGTGCAAAGATGAAATTAGAGTATCCTCCTTGTTCAGTGCTTCTTGTTTCATAATGAAAGCCTCGAGAGCCACATTTGCCACAGATGTAGCTGTCCATGGGGTGAGGATTGTGCCTTGAGAACATTGTATCAAGTTGTTGCCAACAATCCTATACCTCCCTACCTTGACATCCCAATGGACCCCATTAGGATTTGAAATAGACTCCTAGTATAATGAATTTTTGACAACATTAATCTCATCATAAACATCATCTTTGGAGACATGAATAGAACCACCTTGAAAACCAAACATATACGACAAACATTTTTTGGTGACTTTTACATTCCCAAATCATCAATTAAGACTATAAAATCAACCTTGCCTTTAACATAAAATGTTTCCATTTCTAATCAAAGACTACAAATTGTTAGAAAGAAAAGTAGAAGAGTATAGAACTAAGAAAATGGCAATGGAGTTTTCTAAACTACACAATCACAATTTAATTCACCACCATGAACACTAAATATGTTGAAAAATGTTGTGGGAAGAAACAAGCATTAAGGAAAAATGTGAAAAAGTAAATTCTAATGATGACTAATCGAAACTGTTATAAGTGGGAATTTTTTAAATCTTTCATACAATCATCCGTAGACCATTCTAAAAATAATTACCTCATTTTCAAGCCTAACTATGATGTTTCTTTCTTAATAACTACTTCCCTTTCTTCATAACTTTTTTAACAACTATTTATTTCCTTTCGTAATAACTACCTCCATTTTATTGTTAGCTCATCTTTTTCCCTCTCCATCGACATGTGTCTTTTCATTTACATGATATGAAGTTATTGGTAGTGTGTAGCAATGTGGGGCTCAAAAAAATATAAGGAAATTTTGTCACAACGTAGAGTTTATTAGTGATGTGACCCTTGTATTGTGAACAATTTCAACAAAATGAAAATTGAAAAAAAAAAAAAATCAATGATCAACGAATAAGACCAACAGATAGGTTGGAACAAAACAACTCATAAATGCACATTAACTAACTATGTTAAATGAAAAAGGTAGGACAATGCACAAGACCCAATAAAATGTTAGTTTGAGTGTTGTGAATTAGAACCTTTTAAATTATAGTGTTATGTAAATGGCAAGTCCCTATTGTCACTGTGTGAACACCAAGGGCAAAGCTCGATCACATCTACACAATAATTCCCTGACAACAAGGACTTACACTGCGTAAAACCGAGGTAATCAATACCTTATGAACTAATTCCCTCACTTTCAGAGATTTGATTGGGTTACATCTTCCATCCTTCGGATTTTAAAACCTTATGGTATTTGCCCTAGGGAATGTTTTGAAATTTTGATTACAAAAAAAATTCGACCCTCCAAATACATTAGTGACTCTCTCAAAAGTTGTTAGGTAATTGTGTAGTAGTAAGATGAACCATGATAGAATTTCTAGAAGAAATGTTCATACGTATAAATATGGAAATATCTAGGTATAATGAATTTTGGGACAATTGAATGAGCAAAAATAGTTATTGTCATTATGAGTACATTCTAAGAATGTTATAACAATATTTTTTTAACACACTTAGCCCACTCCAATCCATCAAATAAAATAAAGTATGTTCGGTGGTAGCAAGAACCTCCAAAAATAGAACTAACAATGAATGTACTTTCTAACCCCATTGTTTTGTAAAAGATTTTATGAAACAAAGAGGGGTACGTTGAAGGCACATTCAGGACAATAATGGTAAGGACAAAATATGGATATAGTCTCAATGGAATTCATCTAAAGAGGAACAATTATTTCAGAAATCCAATAGGAACTATTAATTGAGGGAGATCGAATAGTTCGTTACATGAAACAAACTGTAGAAGAGGACACTTAAATCAAGAACATCTTTAAAAATGAAATAGTCAAAAAAATGATTTATGATGTAAATTTTTTGCAAGGCATTTGAAAAGATAAAAGCAACAAACCTTGGCATGATGTAAAATGATTTTGCCAGGAAAGAAGGGTAAGCACAAGAAGGATTAAATTCAATTTTTTATGCTAAATGTGAAAATATCATTTGTTTATAATATGTATCCATCATACAATTGCACTCCAATTTTTTGACCCATGGTTCTATATAAAAAAATTTACTAAATATTACCTTTAGTTGCAACAATATTTATAATGAGAGCAAAAGTGAAATAATAACATATGGATAGAAGATGCTACCAGAGACATATTATTATAATGATAGATATGAGTAAAAAACAATAACAACTGACTATGACCAATTAAAACTTCACAAATACGTAAGAATATGTTCATAAATTTTTGGGGGTTATTGTTAACATAAAACAATTAAGATGAAGGTATATATACAAATTCATTAAATATTTTCAGAAAAACGTTTTTTAGGTTAGTAATTTAAAACACTTGATCATCTTAACAATGTAATCTGACAAGCTATGATTCTTCACAATTATTATCTTGATGAATTAGATGGAAGTGTAGTTGATTGATTTTTGGAATTTTGTCTTTATGGTCCAAAGCATCTACTACCAATTGTTTGTAATGTAACTAAATGGCAACCGAATAATATTGAATTGTCAAAATTGCAATAGGGACATAATTTGCATAAGTAAAGTTGATAGCAAATTGTCAGTAACTATTACATAATCCATTTAATGATTGGTATTAGACCCAATAGACACATCGAACGACATACAAAAAACCAATTTGAATTGATAATTCTTAGGCATACATTAGTTGAATGGTCATGGGTACAATAGGGACGTAGGAAAAACTAAGAAATGATGGCATCCTTTAGAGAAGAAAGAATAACAGGCACAAATTAGACACAAATGAAACATTTTTCAAATGCAAAGGTCTAGCAAGCTTTCAACCATAGTTCAACACAAGAGTAGAAGAAGGCACGGTAATAAGTGGATTCATATCAAAGCAAGACAACAAAAACTAACAATTGCATCGAAAAAAACAAGGAGATGTGCCTTGCGAGTTCCTAAACAAGAGGTGTTATGTCTTTTCTTAAAGTGGAACAAATATGTGTTGTGATGTATTTTAGCAACTCTCATATCTTCTACATTTTTTATGCAACTATGAAGGAGATAGAAATATAATGAAAAATAAAGGAGCTTGATTTCTTTCCATGGAGGGAAGAATCATTAGAGGTAAGATTTTATGTATTATAGGCCCAAATGCATTGGAATGTGAATGAAAATACATTAGGGATGTTATTTCATGAACTTGTGAGCATGAGTGTGAGCAAGGGAACATGACTGAATCTTTTTAGAATATTTTTCCCATGTTGATGAAATATTTGGTGATGTGGAAGAATATTTTGCCACCTGTCATGAATGAATGAAATTTATGGATGAAAATGTGGATGAAAATGACAATGACAATGGATGAACTTTTTCATGAACATTTGTAATAAGATACATTCCAAAAAAAATACAATAAATTTATGTTGGTTTATTGTGAACAATTCAACACATGAAATGCTTAAGTTACACTTGAACTAGTATTTCAAATTCCATGACTATTAAATATATTCCAACTTTACAACATCCAAACTATATAAAATTTGAAATTAAATCAAATTTAGTGGCACATAAATTTGTTGACCCATCAAGAGGTATGTGTCAATTCAAACATTACTTGTCCACCACAAAGAGGTATGCAAAGATTAGGAACTAAGACAATATCAGGCACCCTAAAACACCTTACCATTTTGAATTCTTTTTTATTTTCATTCGCTTTCACATCCCCTTGGCAACTTGCACAATGAAATTGCATTCTTTTTCATTTTACTACTAATTTGCATGCAAAATACTTCAATTTGTATTATTTGCACAAATACTTCCTAGTTGTATCCTTTGTTCCTAAACTGCCTACTTGCAATCATAAAACCTCTCTACTCTAATGGAAAAAGGAAATTTGTCACCAATTGTCACATTAAACACGTTGGAATCTATGATTGAATACATGTTAATCTCAAGCATATTAGGAAGAATTTGCAAGATGACAAAACAACCATTGGAATATCCAAGAGATAATACCAAGGTAGACCCCCTCATGCATTTGCTCAAAATTAGGACATGGAGCACAAAATGGAAGAGTAATTGACAAAACAATGGAATGGGCGGCATGGATTTGGGCAAATGTGAAGATGGAAAAAGAAAGTTTTTACATAATGACACAAAGTTTGAACATCTCAAAGGATGATATGGAGGATTACAATTTGTCAATGTTTACACATGTAATGGACTTCTTTAGAGAACATGTGAGTTTTAAAAAGCTGATTCTAGAGCATTTTTTCATAAGCTTATTGAACGATTTGTCAACAGAGGATTTGCTAACATTTGGGAACTTGTTGTTCGCATAATTCATGAATCCTTGACAACAACTTTATGCAACTCCAAGTAGGCAAGCCTAGGTTCCACAAGAATTGAGGAACAAAGTTTTAAAACAACTGGTTTATTGTCAAATGATAGGGCCGGCCCCAAAACAATGAGACATGTACGATAGTAGAAAAAAACAACAAATCACAAATTGAATGAGAAACCAAAATCCTATTTTTTACATTGAATCATAACATAATAAACGTGTGAAGACAAATATGTTTTCAAAGTATGAGACCACAGAAGGAAATATTTATTTATGAAAATTTTAAAAAAATTATGGCTGAACTTGAGCAATTTTAAACAAATCCATAGTGATTGTTGAGAAAAACAATCAAAAAAAACTTTAGATCAAAACATTAAATGTTAAAGTAAAATCATATACATGATGTTCTAGCTATTGAAACAAATGTAATTATTCTACCATTTAGAATTGTTTTGGCATATGCAATTGTTCTGAACCCACTAGTAAAAATCAAACGATCCAATGACAACCAATGTTTATGATGCTAGAGGGTAAACTCCTTGGGTGGTACCACTAGGAACATCACACCCCAAATTTATGTGACCCATCCAACTTTAGGACAACATAGGACTCACATAGATAAAAAATTTCATTCCAAATTATGTATCAAAAGGTTACCCAAGTCATGTAAAATTCAAAACTCTAATTATATTTACAAAAAAAAAAAAAATTTGATGTGGAAAATGAATGCATATGCAAAAAGTTTGTGGAATGTCACACGAGGGATTTTTTTATTAAAAACACAAAAGGAATCTATTTTTTGGGAATTTTTCTTGGATTTTATTTTTCAAGGATACTTCAAATGCGAACCTATTTGATGTCTTTTATAGATAATTGATTAGTTCAAATTTGATTTAGTCATGAATTTTTGAAGTCAAGATTGTGAAGCCTCAAAAGGCCATTAATGTCAAAAACACAAATGATAACACCTTTTGTTATTTTAATGACTAGTTTGGATCATTCCCTTGTGCATGTATTGAATAAACAAGAAAAAATATCTAATGTGTAAGTGTAAGGACACTTAAAAGGAAAAATTCAAAAATTGGGTCAGGAATGGTTTATGAATCAAAATGTTAATGCATATTGTTGGTTTTTGGGTGTCCATTATTTTTCATGAGTGTGTGCATAGGTGGGGAACACATAGCCCACCTAGTCCAATCAAATAAATCAATGTATAAATAGATGAAATTTTATCTTAAATTGGGTCCAACTTTCTTGTGATTTTGGCGAGGTGGTTCCTAATGGTACCACCCAAGGAAAAGTTTGCCATAGATTTAAATGCAGAATTTGACTAAATAACTACAAATATCTCTTAAAGCAAACATGTTTCCAAACATTTCCTGTGTTGTGCATTTAGTTTTATTTTATTTTGAGGTTGAAGGGATCTTTATTCATACCTCCTCCTGTCACCTTGAATACCTACTAAATCATTTTCAACTTCTAATTGAGTCATTAATGTTTATGTATTTTCATATCTATTGTGTAAAATTGGGTTGTGCAACATGTGTCAACATACTACAACATTTGGCAAAAAAAGGATATATGCAAATTTCTTTTCAACATCAATTTTTTTTAAAAAAAATCCAAGATCCCAAATAAGTTCACTACACTTATACCACAAAACAATTGTCAATTGAACAAAGTTTCAAGAATAATATGTCGCACTTCAACTTGCTTGTGGGGCACCATCAACTAAGGCAAGAAGGGATACCCATTATTGCTAAAGATGTATGGCTAAATTCCTTCTTCTCCATGAACAACAACACACAAGTTTCCATCAATGGCTTGATAATACAAAGAGGAAAACCACATTCACTACTATAATTCATGGTTTTTTTTATTGGGTTTTTTAATAAAAAAACACCCAAAAGTGACAGGGGTAAAAAAAACCACCCTGTTAATTTGGACAAGTCATTTTGGCCATGTCTTGCATGACTAGGCAGTCAAATTGGACCTTGTCATTTTGACTAGTAGAGTGATTGACAAAATGATTGACTATTCGATTAGTAGATAGTGGACCATTTGATTGGATCAATTTTATACTTAAATTAAAATCATTTTTTGGATTATTATTATTTTAATTAATAGGTAGGTAGGTAGGTAAAGAAGTAGGTAGGTTGAAAAAAAACACTTAGGTAGGTAGGTGTTAGTTTAACTTAGCCTACCTAACCTAACCTAATTTAACTTCACCGAATTATTTTAGTCTAACCTACCTATCATAGTCTTTTAAGCATGCACATTGTAAATATAAGGAATTGAACCCCAAACCTTCACAATGATAAACCAAATGTTTACCAATGGACTATATCACCAAAGGTGTTCAACTTTTAACAAGCTTTTTATTTCACATCATTAAACATAATGGCTAAACCTAGATGACAATTAGTGACTAAACTTAGTGATTTAAAATAATGGTTAAACCTAGTGGCTAAATTCAACAATTTAAACTAATGGCTAAACCTAGTGGTTAAACCCAACAACTTAAATTAATGACTAAACCTAGTGGTCCTTAAGCTTCATTTAAGCAAATGTTAGTTTATTTAGACACAGGTGGAATACCTAGGTCATATGATTTATCCAAGTGGATTGGGGGCATAAAAGGCTAAGGTTGAAGCCATTTCATAGGTACCCTAACTAATAGATGTGAACCAATTACAAGCTTCTTAAGCTTGCGTAATTATGACTAAAAATTTGTTAATTTGAGGACATTTTTTTTAGTTGCATACTGATTAAAATACCTTAAGGTTGGGAGTCGTGTTTATCCAGTTAAATGATGATGGTTGGAAATTTGTGGTGGCATATGTTAGCTAGTCCAACAACAAAACATAGGCCAATTATAGTTCATATGAAGGGGAGTGCTTCGTTGTTGTTTGGGCAATTTTTTTCTTTCAAATGTTAAGTATATGGTAGCCCATTTACTTTGGGTACTGATCACCAGCCCCTAAAGTTTTTGATGGAATCAAATCAACTCATAGGAAAGTTGGCCAAATGGGCATTTATCTTTCGGGAGTACGATTTCGATATTGTTAGTAGGGCTGGTAAGGTTAATCGAGATGTTAGTCAATAGGTTGAGTAGGAACCCAAGTTCCAATGAAGAGGATACCATAAGGGCTAGGTGGCATTGAGAGGTGGATTTGGAGGCAACACTAGGATGACATGCCTCTTCATATTTATGTATTTTGTTGGGATGTTTTGGGGATGTTCCCCAAGGCAACACAGGTAATGGGAATTCCCATAGTGATGAGCTAGAGGGCAATGGAGCCTTATACATTCATTTAAATTTATTTGTTATGGCATATTTATAGGTAGGTGAAGTTTCGATGGGAGTAATACCCAAGGAGCGGGATTAGATTGTCCATAGGGCAAAATGATTTCAATGGGAAGGTAATTCCTTATTACGTATGTGGATAGATGCAAAGTGACCTCCCATCCCTCTACTATTGGTTCTATGAGGTGATTATACTCGGAGGTACATATGTTATTAGTGAAAAAAAAATGCAAAATGTATTTTTAGATATTATATTACATTTGTAGTTGAATAAATAATTTGCTTCATATGCATCATTTATGATTTGTAATTACTAGATATATTTTTTTAATTCAAACTCTCCAAATCTTATAATTTTATGTTAAACTGTCATCCACTTAAACGAACTTTTAAAGATTTGACAATATGTTTAACTTGACAATAGGCCTCCAATCATTCAAAACATTAGTCTTGTCACATATGTTATCCAAACTTAATTTACATGAGTTCATTGGAAAACTAACTACAAGGTGCATTTACCTAATAAAATTTCAAGTCCTACACGTAAATCAGCAAAAAATTATGCCATAGAACCCAAGAGGGTTTCACGAAAGTATAAATGACACACCCTTAAACTTTTTGATAGACTCAATTATGAGTCCAAAAGTGAAAACAACAGAAGGATAAAAAATTAGGGTTCGTTCCCTGCCTCGCAACATTTCGGGGGTAAAAAAACATGTTGGAATTTTGGGATGGGGACTACAATGAATGACAAGCGGGTTCATTACTCACACGGACCTGCACAAACCAAACAACAAGTAGGTTAGTGTGTAGTTTGAACATTTTTGGTGCACGAACGAACCATGGGCAAACATGGACTCACAAGACTCACCATGGCCTTGACTTAGGGGAAGCCACCACCTTCCCCCTTATAGTATTCTTTGCGCCTAGCCACGGGGTCTGCACTCAAGTGTCATTTTGTCCCGAGACTCTCAATTTGGGAATCCCAAAATTTTTGAAATTAGGACTCCTGCTACTTTGGAAGCCCATAACTTCTTGTATAGACCTCTGATTGAGATGAGGTCCAAAGAAAATTTTTAGCCCTCATTGAGAGCTTTCCAACGATATGTGGCACGTCCCCGTCATACAATTAATTCATGAAGATTTCTGACTTTTAGTGGTTTGGAATTAAGTTGGCAATTTGACTCCCGACCTTTTTTTTGGCCATAACTTATGTTTTAAGTACCCAAATGGGTCATGCGACCATTTTAGACATCTACATTCTAAGAGATTTTGAAGAATATAATGAACTCTTTAATCCAATGAGTTTTGACCTCTACAATTGTTCTTTAAAAATTTGAGAATTTATCGGGACTCTAATTTCCAAAGTGGGAGCTTGCTTGGGAGTGTGAGGTTTCATTCCCTCACACTTTCCTACACTTCCGGGAGCACGAAATGTGATTCCTGGGTTTCACTCTTGGCTCGCATCATTGTAAACCCTTGCCTCGATTGCAAGCCCAAGGTTAGGGTTGCAACAATAAAGCTCAACTTGACAATAAACCTCTAATCATGTAAAACATTGTTACCATCACATACTTTATTCAAATCTAGCTTACATTAGTTTATTGAAAAGTTAATTATAGGGGCACATGCCTACCAAATTTCAAGTTTTGCACCCAAATCAAAAAAAAATTATGTTACAAAACTCGAAAGGTTTTGTGAAACTTCTCTAAGATTTCAAACTTTAAAACTACCCCTACTCACTTCCATTATTTCAAAAGTACTACTATCATCCAATCTATTATCCTTCTTTCAACCATCTATTAAGATTAATCACTCTTATCCTCTCAAGGAAAGTTATAGGAACAAGTTTTCAAATATTCAAATTAAAAATGATATCCAAAAAGATGGAGCTAAATGATCAAAATTTGCGCCTTTAAAAAAAAGGAGAAGGAAGGTGAAAGAGAAGGAGGTGAAGGAAAAACCCAACTTGGTGGCCAATGGAAGGTTCCAATGTTTGGTGGCCCTTGGAAGGTTCCAAGCTTGCTGGCTAATGGAAGGTTCCAAGTTTGGTGGCCTTTGGAAGGTTCTAAGTTTAGTAGTCAATGGGGAAGTATCTTGTTTGGTGGCCAATGGAAAGTTTCAATGCTTTCTGGCCCTTGGAAGGTTCCAAGCTTGGTGGCTTTTGAAAGGAAAAGGGGAAGGAAAAACATCATTTTCACCTCTTTTCATTTCCCCCCTAACAAGTTTTACTTGAACCTTTTTTTTCCATTAATTTTAATGTTTTACTTTCCCATGATTCTAAACTGTTATTTTACGCCTTTCCTTCATTTTCCTTGTTTTATAAATTGCAACCACACATTTCGATGTACTAAGTTTTCCACACATTCATTACTAAGTTAATTTTGATTGAAGATTTTTTCTTTTCCTTGAATTCATGGTGTCACACATGATCATGTCTTACGAGCGTTAAGTTGCATAAGTGAATGAAAAACCACCCCAGGAGTTATCATTAGATTTAACATTAACCTAACACTTTCACAATGAAGATCTTGAATTTCGAGAGGTGTGCTCTTGTTTTAAAGTTAAACCCCCTCGAATTTGGTATTATCACATTTCTCCGAATTCTCGTACCTTGGTGATTTTGTTGCAAGTCGACCCCGCTTCTGGTGATGAACTTGAAACTGTCAATGAAGGTTTTTATGAAATTAAAGACACTTCCATCTTTGCGTGGTCTTCAATTCCCAATGTTGGACACTATCGTTGGTTGTGTGATCTGATTCATCAACTACTTGTTAATAGCAAAGCTAATTATTTAGTTCACATTATTCGACACATCTCAAATTTATTGCAATTATGAACTATCACTGTGACATAACCTAGGACTCAACATGTAATTATAACTTTTCGTTGAGTTTATCCATAACTTGAATAAAAACTTCATTCATAATGAAATCCATGTTACGATTGCCACCTTATCACACCATTTATTTTAATCATTTTGTTGTCTCGAATTAATCTTATGCTTACAGTGTTTAAAGATTATTTTATCTCCATTGGACCTTTCATTGACAACCCTAAATTATTTCACAAATTTCAACCATTTTCATTTACACAACTACCCACTAAATACCAAAACAAGACTAATGTTTTGCCGAACATTACAGTTTTGGTGTTTTCTTCTAATCCTAACCTTTTAGAGATTTTTCATCCCTAATCACACAATTAAAGTTCTAAAACTATGATTACTAGTTTTTGTCAAAGAAAAGAATTAACCTTACACCTCATTCATCAAATATCGAATTTCGAAAGAAAACCGCCCATGCAACCATGCGCACTCATCATTCTTTATTCTACTATGAAATTGTTAAAAACCCCTAATAGCCTTACCACACCCCAATGTCCATGATGCAATTTTTAAAAATTGAGTCTACCACACATGGCTATGTTAGTATGGCTCACAATAGATGGGCAAGTCGATGTAGTACCATGCTTAGAATAATGTGAGGGCCTTCTATGGCATGCTCATGAAAAGTTAGGCCATTTTGGGGTCCAATAAACCTATTGTTTATTCCAGGCACAATATTGGTGGCATGGGATACAACTATGGGTTTACCAAATTTTTTTAAAATGTATGTTGTGTGATTAAGTATAGGCATTATTCAACACACCGACACTGCAACTATAGCCTTTACCAATTATGGGACTAGGTTATCAACAAAACTTGGATTTTACTGGCGCATTGAATTTAACACCTTGACATAATCGATACATTTTAATTATGATCAAGCATTTCTCCAAATGGTTGGGGTTGATGCCATTGTCGAATCGTAGCAATGAAGGAGTTGCATATGCATTTGTGGACAAAATGCTTAGTAGGTTTAGTGCTCCAACTGAGGTTTTCACTGACCAAGATATGGAATTTCGAAGGGATCTCCAAGACTTGTGTGAGAAGGCATTGATAAATCATCGAACTACTTCACGAGATCATCCTGAAGCAAATGGGTTGGCCGAATGAATGGTGCAAACAATGAAACAAGGATTGCGGAACTATGATTTAAAAAAAGGCCACATTCAATGTTGGGACTTGTAATTACCACGGTTGGCCATGGGATATGGGTTTAGTCGATAGGCCTCATTGGCATTTTTTTCATTGTATTTTCTACTATTTGATCAAGATCCTGAACTACCAGCTTCCATTTGATACAATGTTATGACTATGATTAGTTTCGATGATCCTTTAATGTGGATTCAAACATGTGAACAACGAGTTGCTTTGTTTAAGCATGTGATGCCTATGGCTATGGAAAATATGGCAATTACTTAACATCAAAATACTTTTCGATATGCTACAATTCATGGAGAAGGTTATCAAATTCAAGTTTATAGGTTTGAGCCAAAGGATTATGTTTACATGTAATAGACAACACCCATCACATTGGATGTGATTACAAGTTGTGTGGTTTTATGTGTTCGAAAGGTCTTACCTTTCGGAGTATTGTTGTTGGAAGGACGAGATGGTCAAACATGGAAGGACCATGTGCATAATTGTGCGCCATGTCATCTTCCAAATGTGCATGGCCAAATTGACCCATCTTTGGTCATTGTACATGTTGGTTTACGGTGTATGTTGTGTGGGCAGTCCACAAGAATTGCCATTATGTTGGTTTGTGACTAGTGTTTAAAAGGATGGCACATGGCATGTTTGATGCCGCCTTTGGACCAAGTATTAATTGGTAAATGGTTTTGCCCTTGGTGCACCTAATAAACATGGTTCCCATAATCACATACACTAGTAGAAATCTTGTTGTTTACAACCAATCACTATGGAATTAGGTGTCGTTTGCAACTACAAAATCGATATTGTATAAGTTTGGGCCATACGGTGGTGTGTGCAACTAACATGTAACTAATAGTGTATAAAATGGACACGTGTCATGACTTAAGTTAATGCATACCTACATTAAGACACTAAATATATCTACCTATAGACTACGTATAATAGTCTTATAGCTTCAATATTAAGGTTAAACTCATGTTAACTAATGCTACCCAAGGCAAAATATTGACTAAACATAGACTAAACTCACATTAATCAAGATTAAACTAATCATGATTAAATTAACTTTGGCTAAATTAAATGTGAAATTAAACTAAATTCAAATGGCTAAACTAATTATGGCAAAATTAACTATGGATAAACTAAATATGAGGTTAAACTAATCATGGATAAATTAATTTTGGCTAAAATGATTATGAGGTTAAATTAATTTTGGTTAAAATAATTATGAAGCTAAATTAATTTTGGCTAAACTAACCATGGATAAATTAATTATGAGGCTAACCTTGCCATGGATAAACTAATTTTGATTAAACCAATGTTGGTTAAACTAATTATAATTAAATTAACTAAAAAAGAATGAATTAGGAGGCTAAATTAAACTAATAATGGCTAAACTAACATGAATAAATTAAACATGGTCAAAATAATTAGTAAATTTAACCTTGTAGTTAATTCAATTATGGTTAGTTGACCCAAAATTGATTTACCATTTTAAATTTAACTTCTTAATTATTTTTTAAAAATTTAGTTTATCCATCATTAATTTAGCCTTATAATTAGTTTTGTCATGGCTAATTTAATCATGTGGTTAGTTTAATCAAAATTATTTTAGATCATATATATATATATCATTATAGTTAATCACATATAATGATTTTAAAATAATTATAATTATACTTATAATTATTACCTATTATTATTCAATATTTAATATTATTAATATTATAAATAATAATATCATTTTATTCTTCAATAATAATAATAATAATAATAATAATAATAAATTTATTATATTTTTATTAATTATGATAATATACCTATGTCTAGCAAGTTAATTACACATATTAATTTACAAATTATTAGCCTAGGTTATGTAATAGTATTATAATATATTTATAAATAATATAATTAATTTTAATATTGATATTATTATTATTATTAAATATTTTTATAATATTTTTAATTTTGGTATTATATTTGTGGTTAGTAGGTTACATTAGTTAATTTACAATTATTTATTATTATTTATTGATAGTGATTTAAAATAATAATATTATTGAATATTTATATTTATTATTTTCCTTAGTTGTTAATAATAATAATAATTTCAAGAACCATAATTTTAATTTTAATTTTAATTATAGTGTTAATTATGGTAATACATTTATGGCTAATAGGCTGCATTAATTTGCCTATAAGTACCTTAACCTATATTAACCATTAATTTAATTTATCTATTAGTTTAATTTATCATTGTATTATATTATTATTACCTATTAAGTTTTAATACTTATAATATAATTAATTTAGCTAGTAGGTAAACTAAGTTAATATGGTTATTTGCATATAGTTACAACTACATTGGTTACATTTGTAACTGAATTTTTTATCCCATATTTTTTGCCATGGATTCCAAGTGTGCACTTTATATCAATAAGTGCATTTGGCTTGTTCACAAACCAAGCCATTTGGGATGCGCCAATGAAAGAGGTTCAACCCTAAAGGTTAAACCCGAAAACAAAATTGGATTATTTTTAAAACCTATCTACCTACCTCGCTACCTCCCTATGACCTACCTACCTATGATTTACCTACTTAATTAATTAAAAAATAATAATCAATGGGCTTTTAAAATTACCACATGTCACCACATAATTGGCCTTCACAAATGGACACATGTGAAAATCAAATTCACATCTTATTGGATGCTTGATAGATTATTAATCTATCAATAATGATGAGTGTTTAAATGCCACGTGTCACCATGGGCAACCTTGTAGAATAATGTAAATGTATAAAATATAAATTCATACTGTATGTACTATCCACATACATACTATCGTATGTAACTATTAATCGTGTACAACTTGTCTTATGCAACTGAAAATTAGTTACATACGACAATTGCAAAATGACCGTTTTCTTTTAGTGATAGTAGGATTAGTCTATGGTTTTTTCCCATGATATTTCACCTTTGGCTAAAGATTTGAAAGGTTCCATATAGGCAACTAATAATGGGGCTCACATTTACACCCAGCTTAATGACCTTTTTACCTTGCAACCAAAGGATTCATCCATGGTGGATTGCCCAAATAATTTTGTAGTGTTATTTGACTTAAAGGAACTTCAACCCCATATAGGGGGGCAATTTGGATGTGGTGTGCCATTTAAGGTGTTAGTGTTTATGTGTTGTGAGTGTGATGACAACGATAATTGTAGGTGCCAATATTGGTGCGCATTACAACTGACATGAGTTTTAGTTTAGCTACCCAATTAGGTTAATTAATTTGGTTTGAACTAGTTTGAATGTGAATGTGGTTGAAAATATTTGGTTTTGGGATAATATCCCATGGAGTGTCATCTCAAATCATTTTTGATGATTTGAAATTCTAGACATAATTGTTTCATTTTTTGTAGGTTTTGTGTTATGCACAGATTTTATTTTTGTTTTGCAAATTTTTTATGTTTTTTGTTTTTCATTCTATGTTTTTGGCTTGGATTCCTATGTGTGTTTACAATGTGACTTCATCTTGAATTTGGATGTGGTGTACCATTTAGGGTGTTAATGTGTTATGTGTTACGAGTGTCATGATAGCATAGTTGTAAGCATTGATATTGGTGCCCACCACAATATATATATATATAATATTTAATTAACTAATTCATTTCATTATAAAATATAAATTCATAATTCATATGTTATTTTTTTTGAAATAATAACTAATTAACCAAAATATTACTTATAAATTTTTGTTGTTTTTTAGTTTAAAAATAAATAATAAAAATATCAACCAATTAATAATCAGTATCTAAATAATAAGTAGCTAATTAACTTATTAGTTATAAAATTCCATTAATAACATTAAATAATCAAAAAAATAATATTAAATAATCAGTAATTAATATTCAAATAATAACCAACTAACACATAATAGTTATACATTATTAATTAATTATTAAATATTATAAAAGAAATATTAAAATACTTAAAGATACAAATTAACTAACCAATTTTTTAGTTATGAGTTATTAAATAATAATTTCATAAATAACTAAAATTCGAAGTATTAATTAATTAATGAAATTATTTTAATTTATTGATTAAATTTTCTTGAATAATAATGATTAAAATATCAATTGTTTTATAATTATTAATTAACCAAAAATTAATTGATGAGTTTGTTTTAAATTATTGATGAATAGGTCATAAATATCTATTTAAAATAACTATAATATTATTTCATTAACCATTATTAATTAATTAATAATTAAATTTTTGATTAATAGTTCATATAAAAACAAGTAAATAAATAAATTATTGCATAATATTGAAATACTAATTATAAATACTAAATATGGACTATTAATTATCAATTAATTAAAAATGATTGTAACTAATTAATAAGTAGGTAGCTTATGTTAGGTAAATAGGTAACCTAGGTTCAATATGTAGGTAAACATATAAGTAGATAGGTTGAGAAGCTAGGTTAGGTAAGTAAATGAACATATATAGGTAGGTAGGTAGAAATTTGTTTAAATAAAAATTAAATACAACTTTATAAATACACCAATGGAAACATACCCCCATTACATCCTTAATAAAACTTAGCAAAAGTACACATATTTTCAAAACCTTCCTAATATACCTATGTATACCTAGGTTATTTTGACACTATAATAGTGTGACTAAATTTGGTTCCATTTGCAAACTAATTGGACATATGGGCAATGATCATGGATGAACAAAATTATAATGTGTAGGATGAAAAATTCATAAGTTTGCAAATGTAGTCATGGCATAATTGCAAAAATGGTTAAAGGTTCAAAATAGTTGCAAAAACAATTATAGCTAATTACAAATGATAATTAGTTGCATGTAGTTGCAAATGCATTGGTTACATTTTGGGGGATTTCTTTTAGTGATTTGGGTCCCAATCCATATGGTGATTGAAATTCAATCTAAAAAAAAAAAGATAAATCGAAACCATCAAAACATGGTGGTTGAATTTGGTTAACAAGTTGATAGTTTGTAATTTTTTATAATTTTTTTTTTGGGGTCTATTTGTGTCTTGTTATTTTTCTTACACTCTCTCAATGTTCTTTTTCATTTGTTTATTTTTATCTTATTGTGAACTTATCTAATGAATTAAACTTTCATTGACATTTTGCCTACCAAATCAAAAATGAAAAAAATAATTAATGGAATAAAATGACATATAGTGAAATTTATAAAATTTTATCCTTTGAAAAGACAAAATTGATTACAACAAAATTATTATGTTCATAAAAGTAATTTAATCATTGTCACTGGTAGTGTGAAACAATGTGGAGCCCAAATAAAATAAAATGGAACAGGTGGACCAAGATCTTAATCCTTATGGCAACCAAAATTCAATACCTTCCCAAAAAATCCAAACCATTTAAATGCGGTGATTAAATTTTGGTCACCATCTTGATGATCTAAGTTTTTTTTTTCCCTTCTTAAGATTGTACTTGAATTGTTGTAGATACTAACACCTAAATCCACTTTGATCCACCAAACTAATTCTAATC
>Ga0116227_10002298_pt1 | contig 43526 bp, 21 predicted proteins | sample S1TSphgellanicum_FD_89693 | JGI IMG/M metagenome (GOLD analysis project Ga0116227, IMG submission 89693) | Host-associated microbial communities from peat moss isolated from Minnesota, USA - S1T2_Fb - Sphagnum magellanicum MG | ecosystem: Host-associated > Plants > Peat moss > Unclassified... | reverse complement strand
AGCATTCACCGCAGCTTGCACCGACGAGTATTGACCCCCCGCACCAACAGTGATTGTATTTCCGGCAGCTGCAAGCAGGATTTGATCCGGATCGCGGTACGGAATTCGGACCGTGCCGCTTTGCACGTGAGCTTGGTGGGCTTCACCCACTTTGTCCACCCAATTTAGAAAGACTAAGAACCCCAAAGACAAATCACTTTGCAATTCATTTTTTTGATGATTTTATTCCTTTAGTGTGAATACGATAAAGACAAGATTAATAGAAAATATATCCTTCAAAAGTTGTCTTTAGGAGGGAAATGATTCATCAGGTTGGCATTGTGCTTTTTAAGTATTTTATACAACATTGGGTTTCCCATGGGTTTGCCTGGATGATCAATTTCTTTAGGGTAAAATTTATTGCAATATTTTGCTAGTGCAACCTTCAACTCAAATACTATTTCCTAGGTCATACTTGCACCATATTTTGTAGAAAATAGTAAATGGGGGAAATTCATTAAAAATGAGTACTTTTAAGCTTATCAATTACACAAATTAAATTGCTACCAATTGAATATCAAAAGTATAACTATGTAATGATTGTGTCATGAATCAAGTAAGAATTTCTTTACTTGGTTTGTATGGTTTGGATGTGTCGTGGGTTTGCATGAATCATAATTGTTTAAAGATGAATGGTTTTAAATTGTAAAAGTAGGTCCATATAGACTTGGTATGTCTGTTGTTATCACAATCTATCATTGTAGGATGAAATGGGGTGGAACAAAATCTTGTATGAAGAAAAAACCTAATGGATGAAAAGGGATCAGTGTAATCAAAATGCATAAGGTGACAGAAAAGAAGGCAGTTGTTGGATTTTTTTGTTTATTAGTTGATGTGAATGTGTGTGTTTGTTTGATGCAGGTAATGTGTCGAAGGAGTTTGTGGTGTGTTTTGTGTGAGTAACATTCAAAGACGGTAAGGGAATCAAACTCTTGGTTTTGTGTGAGTGATGGTCTTTTCACTATGGCAAAATTGATAGTGGAATCGAAGGAGGGAGTGCACAGAGGATAAGATAAAGACGAAATGTTATAAGAGTTAAGTACCTTAGTTTTTTCTGTTTTGAAAATGTGAATAAGAAAGGTTGTTCCTAGAACTTTAGACATTAGTTTGTTGTTTTGGGGTTGTTGAGAAGAATGTTCATATTGAGGATGAGACTCAAACCTTGTTGGTTCTTTTTTGTTTTCATTGTGTGTTGAATTAGAAGGTCAATAGTATAAAAAGACATGTTAAACAATGCAATTCTAATGGAAATGATGAATATTCATAGGGGACAAAAGAAGGCTTGTCTGAATAAAGCATCATTGAGGGATTGTTGGGAAGAGTAGTTCGAGATATTGAAAGTTTGTTGGGATGGGAAAAGAAACTCATACAATGGGAACTTCGACAAGGTATTCTAATCCCAACTTGGGAATCAAAGGATCACGTTGAGAAGCGCTAATTGTTAGGACTATGTTGTCAAATTTCTTGAGAAAATAGTTGGTTTAAGTGGGGTGGGAAAAAAAGAGTTTGGTTTATAACGATGCCAAGTGAGACACCGATAGCCTAAAAAAAAGTGATTCAGAATGATTTGATCCACTAGTCTAGCATAACTTTGCATGCTATTTTGATAGTGTAACAATTGTGATTAAAAAGATTTGTAGTCAAATGTCCATGAAGATCTAGTGACACAAAAACATGAAGTTGGGTTTGCTTTGTTATTTTGAATATCTCAAGATTCTAGACTTGTTGATTATCCTAGTTAAAATAATGTTGTATGAATCATAGAAAAACACATAGCTCCGTTCTTCATTACACATCCAAAGTAACATGCAAGTTATTTCCCCATGCCAACTCCAAAAACATGAAATATTGAACACCTAGTGTAGAATGGCTTGTGAAGGATATGTTAAATGGCACCCTTTCAACTAATCAAAATGATTACCCAAAGCCAGTACTATGCTTTATTTAGAGCTTGTATCATGTGGATATTTATTGGTCCAAACTAAGTTTCATGTTATTCAAAGTATAAACGTTGTCCAAATTGTCGTGGCCCTTTTGGGAGCCTTGTATCATGTGCATTATTTTGATTCCAAACTTAGTTTCATGTTATTTAAAGCATGAACTTCATCCAAATTATTGTTTACATGTCATTATATTGCTATTGATGGACCTATTTAAAAAAAATTTAAAAATTTGTCTTTGCAAGGGTAAGATATCAAAGGTGGCGTGTCCTTTGTTGACAAGGAGACCAAAAGCCTGTATAAGAAACGAATAGGCACAACATATACCATGTAAACTTTTGGCAATGATTTGTATGAAATATGAGCCTCTTAAACAACCTTCCTCACACATTTCCATGCCCTCTTGAAACCTTGGTAAGTCTCTTGTGATTTTTGTATTAGTGCTTTCGTATTTTGTACCACCGACCATACAAATTGACCTCTACAATGTAATTTGCGTTTCCATGTATTGTAACCATATTATTTTCATTATAAATGTCCTCTGATCTTGCAAATGTCATCTAGGAAAGAAATTGTGCGTGAAGCAATTTCATAAGTTTGTAATGCCCACACGAATATAAGTAATTTCATGCATAGTACAAAAGCACCCATTATATTTAGTCTCCTTACATAGATTGTGCGATGAAAGTGAAATGGTGGACAACAATCATCAGTTTTTTCATCCATCCAGGAATGCAAATAGAACCTAAATTGGGATTTGTATCCCCATTGGCTATGTAACATATTGTTTTTCTTAAGTTGATCCATCAACTTGTTATTGTCCATCTATCTATGAAGGAAACTAGTTCATTTGTTTGTCATGTTGGGATCTCCCAAACCATGGCACCTCTTGCCACACTACGAGTGGAAAGCCCTTGATGAGTCCCTTGCATCAGGTTGGTTTTATGATGTTTTGACCTATGGTGGAGAAGTTATTGAATATTGAACAAAATTTTCAGTGAAAATTCATCTAAATCAAAACAAAAATTATGGGCAAATGCTCTTTGTATTTGTGGAGAGCCCTTAGTGATTATGATGTAACAAGGGTGATTTGGAAATTTTAAAACCTAAGGTACCAGAGAAATTGAGTTTTGAGTAGTTTTAAAAATGTGGTTAATTCAATTAAACTACAACAAATGGGTTTGGATTGAGAAATTAGTTGGGTAACCAGTTCACACTTGGGCCAACACCACAGGCAACACTAGTATTAGATAGACAGAGAGCTCTCTCTAATTATTTCCCAAAAAAATCTCAAGTTCATGGGTGCATCTAGTATATTCTTTCATGTGCTAAAACTTAAACCCTAAATCCTTTGGGACTTTGGAGAATAGGGCTAGTCCCTGGGAATATGTTATGGTATATATGCACACTTTTGACACCATGGGTAGTATTGTGTTGGGAGAAATTAAATTTGATGGGATTTTTCTTTTTTCATTTAGAGACTTTTTCATTGTGCCTCAATCAAAGATGCTAACTGGATTAGAAATGAAATTGTGCTAAAATTTGGAAAACCCTATTTAAGGTGATTTGAGGTTGATTGGAGGACAGAATTCACTTGGAAAGACCTTTGTGTTTTGTACAGTGGGTATGGAGAAATGAGGGGGTTTGGCCCTAAACCTTAAGGTCAGCCCTATACATTCCACAGCTCCAAAGCACATCACCTAAGAGCATCTCCACCGGTGCTCAGTAGTATGTGACTCCAGAGAGTAAAATTTATTGAGAAGAAGTCAAAATGTGCCAGTTTAGCTCAGGAAATTGGTTTTTCTGCACCAAGTTCGTGCAGCTTGCCGTGGATGAGGCGCAACACAGTTGTGCACCTCCGAAAAAGAGTGTAATAAATTGGACCTGACTGCAACTCAGTATTTCTGATTGGTCGATCATGATAAAATTGGTCCAGGTGGTTTGCTATTGGTAGTCACCACGTATATGCAATTCCAGTTACAGTTTTAGTATAGGCAATTCCAGTTACAGCTTTATTGGTGGGGTTGCCAAAAGAAAAACAGCTAAACTTAGACATTTAATTTTTGTTATCCAGAGTGATATACTGAGATGCTCTAAATAGTTTTTCATTGATGAATCCCTTTAGGGGAAATAACAGTTATAATGTGGTTTTGAGTTGTTTCAATGGGATTTGTTTTGAAATTGTCACAAATAAAAGTGTGGTTTATTGGAAAACACAGAAAACATTAATAATAATCCAACTCCAATTCTTCTTTTGAAAATCAGACTCGGTTCCAGTTCAGTTTTTTTATTTAACCAAACAGGGATGAGAGGTTCTGAGTTCCGACCCATCAAAGCAGGTACTTACTACCTACCTACCTACCTACCTACCCACCCACCCGGGCATCAGGACTGGTTTATTTAATGTTTGGATAACCCTGGCATGGAGTTCCTTGCATTTGATTGGTCTCTTGGATCAGTCCAGTATGAAATCAACCAATGGCTGCTCAAATTTCCATTGTACTTAGATAATTGTGCTCTGCCTGCTGAAAACACAAGAATATTTGTAAAGAGAGAGATATATGTTGGTGGGTCCCTAGTAACTTACTTACTTACTACCTATGTATTTTTCTTTAAGTGTTTTTTGGTTCTTTTTTTTGGAACTCTTTTACCTCAGTTAGAGATGGGTCCATTTCTTTGCCACCTTGGGTGAACCAGCAAACACCCTGTGTTGGTACCATGGTTAAAACTACAAAACCCCAAAAATCCATTTAAAATTATTTTTTAAATAAATATTTACAAATATCCACATGCTTATGACTAAATTAGGGTCTCTGAGTTCAAATCTAACAATTTTGGACAAATCTAATCTAATCTAATCATGGGATAATTATTATATTTGTTGTGTATTTTGAATAGCAGGTTCACCACTTCCCTGCTGCTGAATAATTATTTAATTTTGAAGATTTTTCAAATTTTTATGAACAAAATATTATTATTCCAGAAGATTACAAAAAATGCTTCATTTTTTTTCAAAAAAAGTTGTTTCTTGGAAATTTTTTTCAAAAAAGATAATATTTCAGCATGTCTAAAAATATATTTTTGTTGAACCTTCTATTCAACTATGATTAAGTCTTACCATGGATGGTTATGTTTATGAAACATAGCCTCTAACTTCTCCCTCTTCTTCTTTTCTTCCATAAATCATCTGGACAGAGAATGGTTATGGATTTTCATCCATGGAGAGATAGTGTTAAATATTTTTTTCATCCATTAATAAGAAAGTTGTGAAAACTTTCATCCACCCCATATGAGGGATGGTTGAGGGGTTAGCTTTCTTTCGAAGCTTTAAACAGAAGGTTATATGTCTAGTAACCGGCTTGAGGACACTGGTTACCCTAGTCCTGAAAAGCAACCCAAAAGAATTGGTAACTATTAACCAGTGTTGGTCAAGTATTTTGAGTAGTTATGAAGGTTTAAAAAAAAAAAAAAAAACCCTAATTAGTAAGAGATTGATTAGCAGACGTTGATTACTCTCTTAAGCTTATAATTAACAAAACACTAATCAGGATAAAACCAGCATTATTGCTAATTAATGCTGATAAAATATCACCTATATTAAACAAAAGTGCACTTGTAGGTTAAAAAAAATTGATGGCGAAAATTTATTAAACGTAGAGCCAAATTAAAATAAAAAAATCTGATTAGAAAGAAATTAATTAGCAATAATTGAATTTCTGAATGTTAATCAGCAATTAATTAAGCTTTGGTGAGGCACTTGGTAGGTACCAATTGGGCACCTAGTAGGTACCAGTTTGCGGACCCCACCACTCCCCCCGCCCTCGTTGTTGTCCGCCTCCAGGGCCCCTTCGCTTTGTGGATATGGGAAAAGACAAGAGAGAAGAAACATCGCCACGCGAAACACAGAAAGTGGGAGAGAAAGACACACACAAGAGAAAGAGAAGAGAAGAGGAGAGGGAAGGAGCGTGGGCTTGTGCCTGCCACACCGCCCTCTTCTTCTTCTTCTTCTCATCTGCTGCTGTCTGTCTGTCTGTCTGGGGCTTTCTTTGCCCTTTGAAGACCTCCTCTTCTCTTCTCTCTTGTCTCTTCAAAAAAGCTTTTGTCTCTCTCTCACAATCTGCAATTCGTCACCTCAAACCAAAAAGAAGAAAAAAGAAAAAAAAAGGTTGCTTCAAAAGTTTTGCTCACAGTCTGAAGTTTTGTAGTGGGTGGATTGAATCTAGAGGGTTGGGTCTTTGTAAGAGCTTCTCAGAGGGGTTTGTTAGGGTTGTTTGGAGACCTTCTTCGGCTGACTGTTTCAATCCTTGTAGAATCATCATCCCCAGAGAGAGAGATAGAGAGAGAGAGAGATCCGGGGATTTCAGAGATGGCCACAATCAGATCTCCGGTGGTAGCTCCCGCATTTGTGGAGGGTATGGCGAGTAAAGGGCAGCAGCTGCAAAGCATGAAGTTTAGAAGCTCTGATGTCTTTGGTGGTAGAGCGTTGCAGGACCGGAGCAGAATGTTGCACAAGGGTAAGCTAGTGGTAATGGTAGAGGAGGAGGATGTGGAAAAGAAGAGATGTAAGCAGCAAGCAAGGGCAAGTATGGGTCCTGCTGACAAACTACCTGCAAACCACAAGGTGAAAGCTGCCAGTCTCAAGGCATTTGAAGAGCTTCGCAATGCTAGTGCAAACCGTAAGTCAAGTCTTCCCTATTTTTCAATCTTGATAAGAAGAAGAAGAAGAAGAAGAAGATTACTTGCTTGTTTTTGTTTTCCTCCTTGTGTCTTTCCATGGATGGGTCTAGAGGGTGATGATGTGTTGTTGTTGTGCACCACCCCACCAGGTTATACCAGTGCCAAGAGCAGCATAATGGTGTTGGGCCTCAGTGTACACTCCACACCAGTGGAGATGAGGGAGAAGCTTGCTGTCCCTGAGGCTGAATGGCCTCGAGCCATAGCTGAGCTTTCAGGGCAAAACCACATTGAGGAAGCAGCTGTCCTCAGTACTTGTAATCGCATGGAGATTTATGTTGTAGCCCTGTCTTGGAACCGGGGTGTCCGTGAGGTCACAGAATGGATGTCCAAGGTCAGAGTTTTTCTTTCTCCTTGGGACTCTTCTGTTTTTTTTCCTGATGCACTCAGATTTGGTTGGGTTTCAAGCACCATTTGCCCTGCAACAATTTGAACTGTCTGAATTGCAGTCTCAGCTTGATTTTTCTGTTTCGCTTGTTTGGAACAGACAAGTGGCATACCTGTTCATGAGCTTAGAGAGCACCTCTTTATTCTTCGGGACCGGGATGCAACACAGCACTTATTCAGAGTGTCAGCAGGCCTTGATTCACTGGTACTTGGAGAAGGGCAGATCCTTGCTCAGGTTAGACCACCTGCCTGCAACTCATCTCTCTAATCCTTTGGTTTGCAAATTTTGTGCAATACCCATCATTTGTTTTCAGCTCCTTACTCTTTGTACCAACCCAAGTTTGTGGTTTTTGGGCTGAATTTGCTGTTGTTGGGTTTTGTTTCCACAGGTAAAGCAAGTACTGAAAGTCGGTCAAGGAACTGTTGGATTCGGCAGAAATTTAACAGGCCTTTTCAAGCAAGCCATTACTGCAGGAAAGCGTGTGCGGTCTGAGACCAGCATCTCTGCAGGGGCTGTATCTGTAAGCTCAGCTGCGGTTGAGCTGGCAGTAATGAAGCTTGCAGAAAACAGTCTTCCTCGTGTGAATGTTCTGATTGTGGGTGCAGGCAAGATGTCCAAATTGCTTGTCAAGCATTTGATTTCGAAAGGATGCACACGAATGGTTATTGTGAACCGTTCAGAGCAACGAGTGTTGGATTTACAATCTGAGTTCCCTGATGCCAAGATCATCTATCATGGTTTGCCAGAGATGATCCAACGTACAGGGGAGGCAGATGTCATCTTCACAAGTACAGCATCAGATGTCCCTCTGTTTTTCAAGGAGAATGTTGCCAAGCTTCCTCCTGCGTCCTTGGTAGGTGGTCGCAGCATGATGACACACTTTGCTGTATCTTTTCATGTTGTTGAAAACATTAGGAAAAGAGTTCCAGTTATGGGAAACCATGTCTCGTCCATGTTGCCTCTAAGAATCTGTCTTGCTTGTGTTATCAGGCTGCAGGAGGTACAAGGCATTTTATAGATATTTCTGTACCAAGAAACGTGGGAGCTTGCATCACAGAACTTCCATCAACAATGCTGTACAATGTGGATGATCTGAAGGAAGTTGTGGCAGCAAACAAGGAGGAGAGGAGGCGCAAGGCTTTGGAAGCTCAAGTCATAATTGATGATGAGCTTCAAAGCTTTGAAGCCTGGCGAGATTCTCTGGAAACGGTTCCTACAATCAAAAAGCTAAGGGCTTATGCAGAAAGGATTCGAGCATTGGAGCTAGAAAAGGCTTTGGGCAAAATGGGAGAGGAATTAACGACAAAGCAACGGAAAGCTATTGATGAGCTTAGTCGGGGGATTGTGAACAAGTTGTTGCATGGACCAATGCAGCACTTACGCTCAGATGGGACAGATCCAGAGGCAGTGGGAGAAACTCTTCAGAATATGTACGCTTTGGAAAGGATGTTTGATCTTGCATCAGAGGTCATCATGGTGGAAACCAAGATGAGGTCCAACAGGCAATAAATTTTGCTTCTCCTGTTCAAATGTACACTAGATTTGGAGGGTTCCTCAAATTGGGGGCCATTGGTGATTTCGTTGACATGAAAGACTGCTCAGACATGGTTTCTCAAGCATGCCCGCTGTTGTCTGAGCATTTTAACTCTGGTGCTTCGAATCAGGAGGAAGCTGTGTTTCTGCTGTTGTTTCTCTGCAACAGGAGACGAGAGACAAAAATTATTTGTTGAGGGAAAAGTCTGGTAGGCATGATGACATTGCAGAGTTTTGTAGAGATTTAGTTTGACAGGTATTTATCAGTCTCTGGAATGTGTACTTTCGTTGCAGATCCAGTAGGTAGCTTATTGTCAAAACACACAGCTACCCAATTCTCAGTTCTCAAGAATAAAAGCATTCTAGACTTTGCCCCACCACTTGTGATCATGTGATTGTCTCCCTCGTGGAGCATGCATGTGCTGATTAGATTTCTTTCTCCCTGGATATGATCTTACTGATGATATAGTCTTCAGTTGATTTCTCTCCTCTTAAACTGTGAATGGAATGTGCAACCTCTCTATTCGATCTTGATGATCTTGAGACAGGAAGTTGGTCCAATTCTTGTGCCTCTTACCCATGAAACCAGATGCTACATTCCGAGCTTCCAAGTTCCAATCTTCTTGCAAGAGTGCTTTTAAGTTTTAGTTAGAGCAGCTCCACCCATGCTCAGCATGTTGCCCTCTTAAGAGAATTTCTCACATTCAAGATTAGTTATTTACTTCAGTCCAACCTCACCCATGGAACTGAAACTTGGACTGCAAAAGGTGGGAGACTAATAATGGCACAACCTACCTGGACTAATGAAACCATCCAGCCAAATAACAGCAGGTGTTAGGCTTTGGTGTGCCTGTTGCCAGCCTCTGTGCAAGTATGCTGTGGTTCCAAATGCTGTGCCAAAACCATTTTGCTGAGCCAAACCGGCATGTCTTGGCTGTGCGAAAACCATTAAACGTAAAGGCCGGTGACCGGTTGGCTGTAGGACCGGTAACGGTCTACCCAGAGACCGGTTGTAGGTCCGGTAGCTGGCAGCAGCAGGTCAAGTTCGTGACCGGCTGGCTGCAGGTCCGGTAACCGGAAACCGGTCCTGACCGGTTACCATCTCTCTCATTCTGCCACCCTTTTCCTTCTGTGCTCGTGTGCGTGCGGGAAGTGTCCGCGCGGGGCGCTCGGTTGGGGGCGACGAGACGCGAGAGCTTCGAAGAGCTTCGGCGTGGTGTCGGCTTTCTGTACTGTATCTAGTTCTGCTGAGATTGTGGGGAGAATTGTAAGTTTGAGGTGGCTATGGCTTCTGGAAGCGGACGCCGTGGAGGGCTGAGACTGGCAAGGATTTTGTCTGGGAATGTGAACTCGTATTTGTCTTCCGGAGCAGAGAAAGCGTCTACCGCCGCATGGAGATCCACAGGCCAGCTATCCTCCGCGGAGATAGCTCCCTTTGGAGCTAGATCTGTCTCAGGGCAGATCGTGAGGGAATAGGTTGAGGTCGGTCAAAGGCGATGAAGATGGTGGCAGCTTCGAAGCTACGTAATGTACAGGTGAAGGCGGAGAATTCACGGGGACTTTGACAGCCGTTTACAGCTCTATTGGGGGATGCACCAGCATCCAAAATGGACAAAAAGCTGATCGTCACCATCTCATCTGACAAGGGATTGTGCGGGGGAATAAACTCCACTGTCGTCAAGTACTCTAGAGCTTTGGTAAGGTTGAATGCCCTTGATCATGGTCCAGATGATAAACCTGATGTCGTGTATGTGATCGTCGGCGAGAAAGGGAAGGCACAGGTGCAGCGAGATTCTAAGAAGCTCATCAGCATGTACTTCGGAGAGACGCGGAAGCAAAGCATCTGTTTCACGCAGTGCTCTATGATGGCTGATGAGATTCTTAAGTCCAATGAGTACGATGCTATCCAGATGGTGTACAACAAGTTCAACTCCGTCGTCTCCTTCCTTCCCACTGTTGCCACTCTGTTGTCTCCGCAGCAGCTGCTGGCTGGAAACCAGCAAGTCACTGGAGAGTTAGATGCTTATGAGATCGAGGGAGCGGATACTAAAGAAGAGGTACTTCAGAACTTGGCAGAGTTCCAATTTGCTTGCATGATGCACAATGCCATGTTAGGAAATGCCACCAGTGAGATGGGAGCCCGAATATCTGCCATGGAAAATTCCACCCAAAATGCCAGCGACATATTGGATCGTCTCACTCTGACTACAATAGGTCACGGCAGGCATCCATCACTACAGAGCTGATTGAAATTATCTCTGGTGCTGCTGCTCTAGAGGGTTAGGGTTAGCCTAGGAGTCCAATCTACATCTGCTCTGACCTTTCAAGCTCAGGAAGTTGCAGATGATTACACAATGCAGTCTTACATGATTGCAGATTTATTGTGCCTAGGAGTTGCTTGCTTTCTTGCTGTCAAAGGCAAGGTGGATTGCAGGTAGGGTTTTGTATATGAATTGCACCTTTTTGTTTCCAGTGTGGCTCTGGAAGTAGTACATACATTGGATTAGATGGTGAAGCTAATTCCCAGGCAACAACTTTTACGGTTCTGAGAAAAAAAAAAAGTCATTGGTAAACATTCGTTGCATCACCGCAACAAGCTTCTAGAGATTCTCACAAGGGTCTAGCTAGTCACTTACTGTGGAGGATGTGTTTTGGAACTTTTTTCTGTATGGCATTTGTTTCTCTCCTTGTTGGTTTGTCTTGTTCATCTACTCAACTCTTGGGAGCTGGACATTGATTCTTGATTTCTGCTCTCAGTATAATCTGTGTCTCCTTTGTTCAGGTATCCTAAGGTATTGATTTAGTAGGGCTCCTCCACGAAGTACCCACTCTCTACTTACCAGGAAGAACTTGACGTGATGGTGTTGCAAAAAACATTGAGGTTCGGATATATTTGAATACTTATTTCCTTTTAGCAAGTCTAGAAGTTATGGACAGTTGCCAGGAATTATGGGCAATCAAGGGGGGTGGGAATTCCCCCTTGAAACTCTATCTCTACTTTAGCTCCATTTGTGACAATAGTTGTTCCATTTGAGGAGATCAAATACGCTTATGTGCTTGCTAATGGAGATCACCAGATATTCTCCAGATCTCTGTCTTTGCAGTGAGTGATAACTAGGGTTCCATTGCCATGAACATATGTGAGTGCTAGCCAGCCAGCATCATGACTGAGTTTCTGTTGCCTCTGCAAATGCAATGGATTTTTCTATTGCAAGAAATTACAAGGATGATGACAACAACTTTAAGAACTAACCCTTTTGTTAAAAGAAAAGAAAAGAAAAGAATGTTCTTATAGCAACATACTTCTCTTATTCTTTTCCTTGAGCACAACTACTCCAAAAGAATTCTAATGTTGGCCATGCACAACTATCTCCAGCATGTTGCATGACAACTGAAGGAATGACAACACTCACAACACTTGCATATCAAGAAATTACAATGACAACAATACTAGTTGGATGTTGCAAGAGTTAATCCATTTGTAGGAAAAAAGAAGAAGGAGAAGAATGTTTTTACAACAACATACTTGTCTTATTCTTTCCCCTAAGCAAAACAATTGATGCAAAAAAATTTAATATTAGCTTTGCACAACCATCTCCAAAGTTTTGCTACACAACTACCAAAACAATGAGAACATAAATAGCACTTGTATATGAAGAAGAAAAAAGAAAGCCTCTTAATGTTGCTCCTCCTCCTCCTATTGCCATCCTTTTGCTACCCTACCACCTACATCTAGGAAATGAAACTACCAAATGGGCCATAAAAATCATTGAACTGATTTTTGAGGTGGTTTTTCACTACCCCCAAAAATTGTTGGACTAGTTCTTGCGATGGTTCTTCATTCCCCCAAACATTGTTGGATCAATTCTTGAGGCGAATGTTGACCTCCCAAGAATCATCGGTTCAAGTTTTAAAAATTGAAATTGAAGCCAACTAACAAATCAAAATTGGGCAAAACTAATTTTGTTTAAGAATATGGGTCATGTGCAAAAGTTGCTATAATTTCACATATTTCCAAGATGATAGATAATATGATCATAAATAGAAAACAACCATTGAGACATTCATTTGTGATATTTGACATTAGATACACTAAATTTGAAGCCAAACTGGAATTTCATTACATCTTTGAAGGGCTCTCACAATATTAAGTTCAACTACCTATCTATGTGACCTTGGGTTAGATTATGAAATTAATTTTTTTTTTTTTTTCCTAATGTAAATTTGATTCATTTTTCTAATTCATTTGAAGAATTTGCCAAGTTTTCAACAACAAAAAACTGGAAAAGAAAGAAAGAACTATGATTGGTACCCTTTAATTGGGAAGGAAATTGTAAAATGATCCATGTTTAACAAACACTAAAATTGGTAGTATGTAGACATTTGATGAATAATGTAGTTTCTACCAAGTTGCAATACTTGAAACCATTACATGGTCTGTATTATTTATTTTAAAGACATACCATAGTACCTAGGTTTAGTTCATTAGTCTAGTGTTGAATGGTTAATTATTTTTCAAAAATTCAACTTTTCAAAAAAAATTCAACACTTTTAGATTACTCAACCTATTGAACTCATTATCATTATCTCTCATTATCAACCTATTGAACTTTTCATGTGCACATACTAAACATTCACTTCATTAATTTTTGTGAGAGACAACATCCATTGAATGGGGGAAAGAAACATAGGGAAAAAACAAAATCATCATTTAAAAAAAATTGAACATAGTTATTGGGTATTTATGAAAAATTTGAACAAACACAAAAAAATGATGTAATTGCTGTTGAATTGGCCTAGGTACTACATTAATTGAATGGTGTTATAATGTACCATTGACATTAATTCCACTAATGGATTTATAGCCTATTCTTTAATGTTAAAGGTAGCCATTTTAATTAATTAATTAATTATTTTTTTGGAGGTCATGTGCATTACAAGAATATTTTGGTTTAACCCTTAAAGGCCAAATAAGGCAAAAATGGTTTTTTTTTGGTATTTCATATTTATGTAAACAAAGAAGATGTAAATATTTTTATTTATTTATTTATTTGGTTGGGTGCACACATTGATTGTCTTTTCAATAAGGTAATTGCAATCTAGAGTGACTCACTTTATATGGAACATGATAATTTTGTCTACATCCCTTGATTGATGATGTGTTCCATGTAAAATGTTTTAAAAATTTTATGAAAATGAATTGAAATATATTATTTTTATGTAATCTAGTTAGGTGTAATGCTTTATTATTCAAAAAATAACGTTTTACACCAAATGGGGGACTTTTTTATAATATGCTTAACCTTTTGTGTAACAATATGTAAACAACGTATAAATGAATTCACCATAATCATGGTTTGTAATGATTTATCAATAGATTCAAAATTGATAAATTTGATAAGTCATTCAAAATAAGGGCATTCAAGCCGTTTCCAGATGGCATGAAAGTTTTGGAGGACTTTTAAGAATGCTAGAATCAAAGGAAGGTGATGAAGTCAATTATAACATGAATTTTTTGAGTTTTTTTCACAAATTATATCTTGAGATGTATTAAAAACATCCATCAATTATCTTTAAAAAAGATGATTTAAAAAACTTCAATCCAACAATGTGACGCATGATCAAAATATATTATAAAACACTATTAGGGATACCTTTTGTGTCAAAAATTGGTTGACTCTAGCTTGTACTGACCCAATAGTTTGAAATTTGAGGACATTCAAGTGGCTTTAATGAAAGGTTTGTCAAGAAAACCCCATGGAACCAATTTTCCACGTGTGTGTGTGAAGGGGAATTGTGCAAAAGACAAAGCCCACCCCTATTCAACCTTCCTAACTTAGTTGAGATAACTTCGAAAACTCTTTAAAAAACTAACAGAGGAGTTTTTGAAAGTGAGATCCTTTTGAAGTTGCTACCTATTTTCAAGGATCTTCACAATCACATTCCAAAACTTGCAAAGTTTCATTCCTACTTGAATGGCATTTTGTCTTAAATTTGTTTTGGTGAGTAGCCAACTTAGTCATTGTGAACTTGCCATATTAAAATGCATGCATTAATCCATGCCAAAAGTTTTTTTTTGATTCATTAAGATTCAATTCCAACCTTGGGCAACACCTGACAGAACAATCTTGAATGAGCTAGATTGCTATCTCATCACCCTTTTCTTGATTTTTGTTGAAATTTTTATCAAAGAATTATCAGTTTCTAAATTTTGAATTTAATGGTTGGATTTGTAATTTGATTCATAGATGAATAAATTGGAACAAATTTCTAACTAAGGCTCAAGTAGAGGTAAAATGGCTGTAAAGTGGGCTTAAACCCTTAGGAATCTCTTAACTACATACTTTTGATGAATTGACCGCACTAATTAGGCCACACCCAAATGAATAGAATATACTAACATTGCAAAAGTCTAGATTATTAATCCATAGCCAAAATAAAGCACTCCAAAATATGGCAACAAAGGGTTGCAACTTGTTATTTGGTGAGATGTTGAAAAATGGGTTGTGTAAAAAGGTAACCTTTGAACATACTAGAATATCTCAACTTGCAACTAGTCTTAAGAATATGTACTATACTATATCATATGTGACCTCACAACTATGTAAAGAAAACTCAAGAAAGAATACTATTAAATATAAATGGTTCCTTCATCTCAATTCCAATGGGGGGATATGGTGTTCATCACAATATTAATTTGTTGTAGAATGACACTTCACATTGTGATAATGAAATTCACTTTGATGGCATTCATTTGTGATATGGATTAGATAGAATTTCAAACTAATGTTTTTTAAAATAGAAACTCACATTGTTGAAAACATTGATCTTGACTTGTTTGAAAAAACTGTAAAATTATCTTCCCATTTTCTACCCCCCATGAACTTTCCTTGTTGATTTTCGATCTCCAAGACTTTACTTCTTTTAAACTTCCATGAACACTTTCAGGATGCTTGCACAATCCACAGTATGAATGTGTGCCTCGGATCTGGAACAACCAAGCCACAAAACATTTCATGTGAATTGGAATAACTAGCAACAAAATTACAATGAATCATCTTTAGATAGGTCTCTTACAAACGGGTCACATATAACCAACCCAAAGTCAAAACATTATTCGGTATTAGAGCTAAGTATACCTTTAGAGATGTCAACTCATTGTGGAATTGAAAGTCAATATTGTTAACATGTAATTAAACTTCTGGTGCAAATTTTCTTAATATTGAAATACAAGCCCCTACCTCCACCAATAACCGACACTTGCAAGAGTCATGACCCCATGTGGCTTGTCTAGTGCCTGAAGAAACTTAACAAAAATTCATTAGATTAAAGAACACAAGGCAATGACCCATTTCCAGTGACAGATGGTTGTGTGCATAGATTCAACAGATAAGTACAAAGTTTAAGATTCTTCCAGAGCGGATGCACATCTCCCATTTGCACACTCTTTTAGACATTGATGCTCAATTAGAGCCATTGGGCCCAGACATGGAAACAATTCCAGAATAGAAAAAAATGAAACCTACTGGGTATGGACCACACTAGGCTCACCTCACCTTAGTGCTTCCTAGTATACATTGATTATTATATGCCTCTCTAGCTTTCATCTGACCTATGACTTTTCATGTAGCATTTTCTTAAATGTATGTATACCTCACTACATGGCATGTAAGCACACTTGACATGTCCTTCAAGTCTTAAGCATTTCTAACCAGTTCATAATATAGAAAGCATATAAGTATTAACTTGTTGGATATGTGCAAAAACCTTCACACACAATGCCTTTTGGCCAATTCAAAGTTGGAAAAATAAATGTTTCATATGTTTAGCTGATATTGCCCTAATAGAAGACATTAAATCAGTATTGGGTCATTATTATGGGACATCTTGATGGGAGGCCATAACATCTTGGGATGTTCATAACAAGGCTCAAAGTGTGTAATTTGGGCAGCTCCAGATACATCTTGGGCAGGCAAATGGGCAGTTGGGAAAAAAAGGACTGCAGGCAATACTTTTGTACTGCCTGCAATAAGGACCCAATGCTGATTTAATGTCTTTGCTAACATGACAATTGGTAGCTAGGAATTGATCAAAGGTTGTACATTGTAACACCATATAACACTTCCAATGTGAGGACTTGTAGAATTGGAACATGAATACGCACCATGCAATTGGTCAGTGATGCTGAATAGGGAGTTGTATTTGTCTCTGTGGATTGGGAATGAATGTATGGATACCTTTTTGCTCCCTTTATGTGCATGGGCCGTAACAAGTTGTTGTTAGGCACCTTTGGAAGAGAATAGGTTGAAAGCATTGTGGATCCATGTATGTCACACACGTGTTACACCATGCACCATACCAAAATTACTTTGCCCTCAATTTATGTTGGCTTTCCCTAGAGGCAAGACTTTAAGGTCATGCACTTTTGTAGAGATGGAACGATGGAAGGCACTCATCACAAGAGGTTAACTGATGATATTCAATCCATTAGTCAAACTAAGCACATCAAAAGTGGGGTATTGTGATTTCCTTCTGACCCACTTAAGGTGGGCTCTTCTTCAACTTGCAAAAGGTTTGCACATGCATGGACTTTTGGCCATGCATTTGTTTGTGGTCCAGAAAGTTGGGGTTAAATGAACTCAAGTTGTGACCTTAAGCACCACTCTTATGCTTTTTTGGTTTGAAAAAGACGCCGACTTTGACACATGTATCCAGGTAGTAAAGTTATGTTCACACTGTGTATGTCAGTGCACGTGTAATAACAAAATCCAGTTTATGGAACTTTTTTCAGACAGAAGTATTAAAAACAAGAAAACTGCTAATCAGATCATGCAATTACTTGTCTCCCATACTCAACTTGGGTTTGGTGATGCTTCTTCACCATCACTGGGACAGTACCAGTAAGGATCAATTATCAGAAAATAACATACAAATGACCAAGAAGTATACTCCTGGTGTGTATAAAAAAGATTGACCCCATTGTTTCCAAGAACCTCTTAGTGTGTCGTGTGTAAATATAAATTCTAAATTTCTAAACACATAAATGCAATTTCCTGTCTTCCCATATTCTATTTTCATCTATACAAGTGTGACCACTTTGCTTGATCTGCCTATGTAGTCCCTCAATACTAATTCACTCAACAAACCATGCACACACCCATCACTGCATCCCTACTTGTTGTGTTTCCTGACTCGCCCATTTTGTTACTAAATGTGATAAAAAAATTGGAACATTGAGGATTGGCATAACTGATAATCTTAACACATGGTTGTCTTTTTTATAGATAGCTATTGGTTCCAATAAATTTTTTGAAACATTTCCTTCCATGCTAGCCTAACGATGATAATTAGTGGTAGCACTAGGATGTGCCAATGAGGATGGTGGTTTGCATGACCTACTAGAGCGACAAGTGAACTTTCCTTATACTTGGTTTTTGTCATCTCATCTCTCGCACACCCTCTTCCCTGACTTCTTTGTGAAAATACATGAAAGATGATGGCAGCACCAAGTCATGTCAAACAATCCTGAATAAGAGGGAGAGAATGGATTTAATCGCATTTGAATGCTTAGATGGTGGTTATAGCAACTCCTCCGACTTAGGTGTCCTAAGTTGTTTTTCCTCTTGGGTTCAATTTGTCTTCTTCTTTGAACTTTCTACATGGCAACTTATCTTTGTGTCTAACAAAGTGACTCAATCTCACATCAAATCAGGCCCACTAACAAAAATTCAATACTTTGGCTTTCACAAACCGATTCTCTAACTTGCTACTCTAAGTCAAAACCCTTCCAAATGTTAAGGATGCAAGTGCTATTATAACATTTTGACCTATATAAATTGCAAGAGGGGATTGAGCAGGGTGGGCCGGGGGTAGAAGAAAAATATGTAAGCAAACTAAAGAGATCAAAATCAAGGTTTTTGCTTTTTCAAATTTGTGATGTAGCCACACACTCGCAATCATCCACTAGGAATTAATCAAATTTGGCTATAGGTCAGAGAGCAAAGCAGAAAAATTTAAGAACCTTGCTATATCTTGGCGACCTGCTAGAACCTATTGTCTAAATATGGCTACTTCAGAAATCTCTTCTTCACAATCTGGCAACTTTAGGGCATTTTTTGTATGAGCCACCAGATTGGATTTTTAAAATTTCATTTCATTTTTTCCACCAGTGATAAAAATTCCCTGAAAAATGAACCACTGACCCAAATATTAAATTTGTAAGATTATTATCTTGCTTTGGTTTGCTTTCACTTCCTACAAACTTTAAACTCCCAAGTCTGGAGCATTGGTATAGAAATCTCTGGATTAGTATTTAACTTCCAAAATTTACACATTGACTTATTTAGCAAATCAAAATGTTGTACAAATCTATAATCTCCACATAAATCTAAAAACTCACACCATGGAATAATAGATTTACATAATTTTTAAAAAAATGGTTAATTTAATTAAGTAGACAATTAATCATATTATTGCTTGGTAGAGATATACAATTTTCAGCCATTCAAGGCTGCTAATACTAGATAACAATTTTTTTGAGGAATTAGGTTTGAAAAAAGTTATATACAATTCCCAAAAAAAAACATTTAATTTCTATTGTTGTACTATTATTATTATTATTAATTTCCAATCTTCTCGTGAATTGAAATGTTGGTGATGTTGTTGCTATTGTTGTTGTGATTATAAAATAGATATAATAAAAAATGTGGTGTCTATCTAGTGTTTGTGCCATTCAGATTTACTTATAAAACTTAAATCTATGAGCCAAGTATACATGCATTTACCTGTCTTCTTCCCAATAAAAACCTCTACCATATAATATGGTACTAAGCTCTTATTTTTTTCCATTGTCTTCTTAAGTCTCCTTTAAGGTGGTTGGTTACAGAAACCCTAGCTTTCTCCCCCCCCCCCTCCCCCTTCCTTTCTACTTGTAAATTATAAGAAGAAATCTTGTCCTCTTCAACCTTCAAAACTCCCACTCTTGACACTGCACACCTTGCTCTCTCTCTCTCTCTGTCTCTCTCACTGCTGTCACACTGCTCCATAGGTACTAAGTACTAGTGTCCCTAACAGCCACCACCATCACTAAATTGCTTCAGAACCAACATCACCCCTGACACTAGCCTTCTAGATAATTTACATTTCCACAACACACAAAACCACAGCCCCAGAAAACCTTGGCCAAAAAAATTGATCGCAAATAACACACTCTGTAAGAGTTCACAGAACTCTTCAGATTCCGTAGTATCTAGACTGGCAGCCTTCTCTTTGCAACAATCAAATTAGCACTAACTTGGAAGAGATTTATATAAGAATTGCATCTGGAGTTGCAACTTTGTTTTGGTTTGTAATAGAGATTTATATGAGTAGTTGTTGTAGTTGTTGTTGTTGGCATTAATTGCAGCTTGAAAGTGATCCAGCTATATATATCTAGAGCTTGCAGAATTTCTTTTGTATTATGGCGGTTGTATCATCAACAGCTTTTGCTGTCTCTAGTTCAGCTAGACTTGCTCCAGACTCCAGTATATGGATCACATCTAGCAACCAATTTGCTGCAATACAGCAGCTACTGACAATGGGTGGTGGTTACAAATCAAAGTGTAGCAGTCGCTGCAGCAGATGTTGTTGTTGTTGTAATTCTAAGCTGTTGCAGTTTATGAGTCGTGGCAGAGGTCCTAGTACTTCTCAAGCCATTGCTGCTGCTGCTGCTGCATCCGGCCGTGGAGAGAGTAAGTTCAAGTCGGTGCAGGAGCGTCGAAACTGGCCATGGCTCGCCGCGAGCTCGGTCGACAATCCTAGTGCAGCAGCTGTATCCAGGCCAGCTCCACAGCAGCTGATCAAGGCTCTTGCAAATTCTGGTTCTTCAGAATATAACAAAGGTTGGACTGATGAGAATGGTGTAGAGGATTCCAGATTGGTGGCACAGTTGCGCAACATCGCTTTGGCGGCTGAAGATCGGACGGAAATGCATGCTATCATCGGAGTCCAAAGAGACAATTGGAACAAGCTCTGCCACATGACAGTGAACATGACCACCATCGCAGCAGCAATTCTAGCAGCCATGAATAGCAGCTTCAGCATGTCAGTGGCAGCGTTTCTTCTCAATAGCAGTGCAGCTGGATTCATGTTTCTGGCCAGCAAGTACCAACCCTCACAACTGGCTGAAGAGCAACGCACGGCAGCTCGCTTCCACAAACTGCTAGCAAGGGACATTCACAACACTTTGCTCATCGATCCACGCTTACGAAAAAGCGCGCATCTGTACATGAAGGAAGTGATGGCGAAGCTGGAAGCTCTTGAACTCGCCTTCCCTCTCCCCTTGAAACCCAACGGCCTGGAGAAATTCCCCAAGACCGTCACACCATCAATCCTTGGCCCTAAAGCAAATCTCTCCAAAACAGAAGTACTCCCAACTGCTGATGCCAACGACAACAGCACAAATGGATGGACCCAAACTCGTGAGGAAGATCTCAAACTCACAGCAGAAAAGCTCAAATCGTCAGACATCCAAATCTACTTGCAGCAAGCCAGAAACAAGGAACTGGCTAACAAAACACTAGCAATACTAGCTCCAGTACTTACAGCAACTGCAGCTCTCTTGAGCTTGCTAACTGCTTGCAACTGCAACTGGCCAGCAACAGCTACTACTAGTACTACTACTAAACTGGGGATTCATCTTCTTCCTCTAGCAAATCTTATATCCTCCATCTGCAGCATTACAGCTGTTGGGTGCAGCAGCTTCTCAAATGGTGGTCAGATTGGCATGATCTTTGAGCTCTACAGAAACTGTGCAGGCTACTATGAAGAGATGGAGCAAGAAATCCAAACCACCATCAGGTTGCCAGTCTCCCAGAGAGAGCATGGAGAGTTGTTCCACCAGAAGATTGCACTGCAGCTTGGGCGCCATGACTGCATCCCTTTGTTTTCATCCCAAGAAAGGAAGATTGGCAAGCTTTTCTGAGTTCATGAATTCATGAATTATGAGTTGGGCTCCATAACTTGATTATGGATGTTATTGGGTAGATTTAATTTGTATCTGATTTGCAAATTTCTTTGTTTACTTGAAAAATTTAGTTTGTACTACAAGTTCTTAATTAGTTTAATTTCAATTATGAATTCAAGAGCTTCTCTCGGGATCATATGTGTATTTAGAACTTGTATCCAGTACTAAGTTACTAACTTGGATATTTATGTACTTAAATAACATAATCATTATAATGTGTTTTTTGAATGAGTGATTAGTTTGAATCAGAAATTATTGATCAGAATTAATCCTTGAAAACAATTTTTGTGATCTCGAGGACCAGGTCTCATTTTTAGTCTTGAAATAGTGACCCATATGGCCATTCAGAAGAAACTTACATAGTTTTTGATTGGGAGGAAGGTTGGCCTAAGCTTTTCTGATGAATTGTACATGTCATTGGGTTAAATGTCATTTTGATGTCATTGGGTGAAATCTGCATTTTTTATGTCCATTTAAGAAAAAAACTTACATTGAAAACTCTACAGAAATTTTGATCATGAAATGGTGAAATCTACATTGGAACAACATATGGGTAAATACTAACTACATGATCATAAGTCCTTGCACCCCATTCAAACTTGGTATTCACCCTCCACTGTGATTTTGCATGCTATTTTGGCAACACCCATTTCAAGCATCATTTTGTACATCATGATTTCGTGATTTGGTGCTAGCTTGCACACACAAATTTCACTCTAGAAGAGATTGATATTGAGGTTGGACCTACCTTTAACCTCTGTCACTGTGTAGCTCATGTTTTGTTGTATTACTTCATAGAATCCAGATTGCAAGCTGGGTCACCAACAGTTTTAATTTTTTTGCTGAAATCTTTCAAGCATGTGTAGACTTCCCAAAATCAGGAAAGGTTCATGTCGATTGTGAAAAGATTCACTTGGTCCACATACATGTAAATTAAATTCTCCACTGAAATGAGAAGGTTTTAGGTGATCAATTTTTTCACAGTGAACTATCGGGAGTATTTGGAATTCAAATTTGCTATTCCAATGTTTTAGACCCCTTCAATTTCACATACTGTTGTGATCATATAAATACTCCGGGCATACTCATAGTCTTGGACCAAAAGAATGCCAAGCTAAAATTGCCAACAACAAGCCAAGATTCATGTTGTGTAGCAGGAAGGCTCCACAACAAACAAGGCTGGGAACTTGGCAAAATCAGGACAATAATTAGTATAATTACACATCCATGAGAACTTGGTGTCAAGAATATTGATGGCTCTCAAGAACATTCATTGGGCAAAGTTAATAACTTGATTTGTAAAATTTATTTCTGATAAAAAACTGGTGTCCCAAGATGATCAACTTCTGATTTTTTAACTTGTCAGCAGTCTTTTTCTGATCAGATGCAAAGAAATGGATTTGATCACGCCACCTGAACTGGAGTGCCCAATGTTTTGGTGGGTGTAGCTCTCCATCTTCTGTCTGACATATTACTGGTGCCAATCTGATTGTTCTGTGGACATCTTGTTGCATCTCTTCATAGTAACCTGCACAGTCTCTTGAGAGCTCGAACATTGTTCCAATTCGTCCACCATTTGAGAAGCTGCTGCATAGTAGGTACTAGGTACCCAGTAGTACCCATATAAAATGTAGGTAAGTAAATAGGTATGGAACTTGGTGGTTACTAGATCTAGGTAGATGCGTGTGGATGCTTAGTACAAAGCTAAGCACTTGGTTAGCTTATGGCACAGGAATACAATGAGAAATGCGTTTCCTGTCCACAAACCATCCATCCTGGGTGGTGCAACTGCAAAGTGTACTCACTTAAAGTTCAATATTGGACTGATGCAAGACATGTACATATCTACAAAAGCCAAAGGTGGTGCTCAAAGCTCCAAAATTGTGGCAGAGGAGTATTAAGGGGAAAAACAGTATAACTAGTGCTCTGTATGCCATAAAAAACCTCTATGAAAGAGAGGGTCTTGCACGGCTGAATGTTTCAGGTTTGAGATGGATATTACTATATAAATGATGCAGTTCAAAGATCAATGAGAATTTTGTGAAGTTCATCAAAGTGCAAGATATAATGTCTCATTGAAGCAATTCTCATCCTGTAGAAATTTACCTGGAATCAGTCCTCAAAGCTGCATATGTAAACATGACTTTGTGATTTAAAGGTATGTGAACTATATCTGAGATTAAAGAAGTTGCAAATTATCAAAGATTATCATCGAATCAAAACTGCTTAGACCCAAGAACAATTTGCAGAAGAAACCAGATTTTCTCAATAGCATCAGTATTCAGGTGTAAGTAAAAACAAAAAACCCTAAACCCAAAATCTGCAGGATTTTGCAAATTGCATACATAATATAGTGTAGTGTGACCCATTAAATCTACCTAGACTAAAACACCCAGACATAGATCTATTATGTTTATTTTGCACAATGAAGAGCTCTGGATGGCACCTGTGTAACTTATGCTAAATCTTGTTGGACAGTAACAGAGGAGAGGGTATAATGCAGTCAAAACCCCCTCTCAAATCAGCTATTCTTCAACAAATAGTCCTCCAAAGATTGTAAACATGATGACTATCTTGTGAGGTGCCATCAAGGAACATAGGCTCTTGATTTATCATAAGCAGCAAGACTGAATCAACAGATATCTGTCGAAAGGATCTCTGGAACATGATTTGTTCTTTTGCCACTTAGTGACCCATTTTGGGTTCTGCTCTTTTGGCTCAGACTTGGTTCATCTCTCTTTGTTCCTTCTTTTCCCGGTTTGCTGGGTGTTTTGTTTTATGAAGTCTGCCAGGGTTTCAACACGCTCATAAGTAAGCTGAAACTTGAATTGTTGTTGATTGAACTAATTGATCAAATCGAACCTAACTGACATATGGGGTTGTTTCACAGTGGGAAGCTAAACTCTTTTCAATGTCTGGATCAATGTCTTGCTGGTTGCCTTTTTGAACTCCTTGTAATGAGCCCCTTTCCAAATTGAAATCGGTAGCCTGAAGTTGACCTCCTTCCTTTAGCATCGGACCCTGATCACATTAACATCCAGGCCCTCTCCATAGTATATAGACGAAGGTTTTGTGTCATCTTCAAGTGAAGTAGAATGTGTTTCACTGCTTCAAGATGGATCTTTCTTGGAACACTTATAAATCTACAAAATACACTAGAACCAAGAAGGGAATGTCTGATGTTTTGTTGGACAATCTAAGATGAATTTTCTGATAATTTATGCATACATAGTTGGAATTATTTCATAGATTGGAGTGTGTTTTCATTAAAAGCTTATCACAAGGGAGTGTAGGCAAGGTTACAACTTGATGTGTGTCAAATTGCTTGAGAATCTTTGCTACGAAATGATGTTGTGTCATGAAAATTCCTTTGTTGGCATAAATGAATTTTACTCCAAGTACTACAACAAATTGCTACTGAGACTGTTATAGACTTTCACTCAAATTGACTTTGGGGTGGATTGCGACTCCAACGTATTGCAACATGTACTAGGACATCAATGGACTTTGTCCACTATGATACTATTATGGCCCGAGCTCAAAGGGCTCTCAATGGACTTCACATGCGTGAATCATCATAGGGTAAATTTTTACTCAACTAAAAATCAATAATCCTTTTTGCTTATTCTACCCATTGACATGGAATGTTCCAAGACACTTTAGATAGATATCCAAATTTCGAAGGTTTGTCATGTCAAACCTAGACTCAAATTGCACTAGGCTACTAGCCACTTTAAAATCTTTACAACATCATTCTCAAGTAGTACCAAATCATCCACATGGAAATGAGATCTTTGTGCAAATCATCCACAAATCATGTAAAGATTTGATCACCTTTAATCATGTAATACATGTTGTAATCCACATCCTTAGTCCTTGGTCTTTTGAGTATGTGTTGAATTTTTGTGTACCATGCTCCTTCTTCATGAATGCTTCATTTTGGATTATGGCAATTGCTTTCTATAGGTTTCCATGTTAAGAAAATTTGTTTTCACATTGAGGTGAAAGATGATATCCCATATGGGTGCAAACATAATAAAAGGAGCTGCCATGGGGGTGGACATTGTTTTAAAATTGTACCCTAGTATTTTTTAAAATCACCACGGGAATCACACAATAATTTGGATTGTCAAATTTTTTTGGGAGAACTCCATTATTTGCAAAGTTCCAATCATTAAACTTCATGCAAATTCATCATGTTTCAAAAGTCTTTTTAAGTGTTTAACACACTTCAAAACCCTAGCATAGACAACCATTTTTTTTCTTTTCACAAATTTTCTTTTTCCATGTCAAATGTGCAAATGGTTCCTTCTGAAAATAGGTTTAATATTGATGATTAAAAGAATAATATGACTTGGAATTCATGTTTACAACACATTTTGATCAATGGTGTTCAAACGTGCTGTTGGTCATGAAAATTATGAATTTTGAAAATGTGTCTTAAACAAAAGATGTTCATTTTTGTGTGGCAAAGAGAATACATGATATATAACTTTAAGTTGTGATGAAAATATATGTTTATTTGACACACATTTGTAAATTGTGTATGAAAAATGCAAAATTGGAATTATTTTAGTTCAACACAAGAATGCCACATGTTAAATGTAATCCTTGGAAAGGACTTTCACCTTGGCTTATTTATTATGTTTGGACCCACTTGTTATGGGTGGCCAATGTTATCCTTTAAAGAGAACTACATTCCATTTCAAGTCATAAAAGTAAACATTTTTTCAAAGTTTAAACGTTTTTCTTTTGTTCAAATCATTTAACCACCAAGAGAACTTTGAGCTTGTTTGGTTTACCATCTACATTAGGCTTAATTCTAAAAACTCATTTTGCACACTAATTGTTCATTTACTAATAAGCAAATCAAATAATGTCTATGTATTACTTTTGTGAATTGAATTGTATTATTATTGCATTACTTGAATTTAATAATCTTGACCAAGTAGTTTATCAAAATTCTTAGGCTCCTTAGTGATGGTCACTACTACCATGTTTATTAGTCCTCTAAACAAGAATTACATGTTTCATTTTCTTGAGTAGGACAAATAGTAATGACAATGCAATCTCTCATCTAATTTGGTTGTTGAATTTGACATTCAAATTTAGGTTTGATGATTAATAGTTGAATCTTGGAAAACAATTATTGTCTAGACACTGGTAGCTTTTATAAGTCTTCATGTTCTTTATTTTGTTTCATATTAATTAGTTGGGGGTGTGTGACAAGTCCAATTTTTTATTTTTGCAATGGGCCAATTTGATTGGCCCATCACAAAAAAAAAGTTGAAATTATGGAGGCTCTCCAAAATAAAAGATTCTATGGAAAGATGGAGTGCCTCCCCCTTTGCCCCACCTATATGGGTGAAAAGGGGAGGACTTTGGGTAAACATATGGGATTAAAGCAAGGTGTTATTGGAAACAATTTTGGGGAACACATTGGGAACTTAGGGAACATATTGGGAACTTGATGGGAACTCATTGGGAACTTGAAGGGAACGTGTTGGGAACAAAGGAAAAATGAAAAAAATCCTCCCTTTCACCCAAAACTTAAAAGATAAAAATCAAGGCACTTTGAGTGCATGCTGAGCCTTCCCATTGGTTGCATGAAATTTCTATTTCCAACACTATTTGTCACCATTTTTGGCTTGGGCTAATACCCCCATTATAAGCCATGGGTACTTATTGGTGATACATAATTCACCTTGAAAGTTTAGATGCAACTTTTAGTTTAACACAAATATTTTGGCTAGGTAATCATTTTCAATGTGATTTATGTATAAAAACATGTTTCCTTATGAGATCTTGAAGGTTCCCTTTGATGGTTTCATCATGATATTTAGGCCATTTTACACAAGGAGTCAAGGTCAATTGTTAAATTCAAATCAAACATTCCTATTGGTGCAAAAGTTGAAATCAACCCCGAAGGTTTTACACTAAGAGTCAAGGTTGAAATAGAAAAAATATTTTCAATCTACCCCAATACAAGGTCATAAAGTTCAACATTTATTAGTATCATGAAACACCAATGTTTTAGCATTTATAAGTAACTCGGGGTCCAACAACAAGTCGAAAATGTTCAAAGTTCCCAAGTTTTTTTATCCTTGATTCTTAATGTAAAATGAGCTTTAGATATGTCTTAAAAGATTCTTTTCATTGTTGTCTTTGCAAAAAATAACAAGTTTGCAACTGCATGCAAGTTCACTCAAAGAATTGGGATTGATCAAACTTGACATCCCTAATAAAAATAATCTAACCTCTATTTTTAGAGTGATGATATTTATATTAGACTTCAGACTCCTCATCATACCACATACTCCTTCAAAGGCACAATTAAAACTACATTTTATATTTCCTTTCATATTTGGGAATGTGAATAAATACCTTACATTCAAAAATATTTTTATAAAACTACTTAAGTTAAGTTTTATTGAGCTATGAATCCTTCCTTGGAAATGATCTTAACATTTGAATGAGTAAGATACCTACTCCTAGTGGGTGTGGGAAACATAAAATATAAAACTTTTGATTACCCAAATAGGCTACTTGAAAAGTAACAATAAAACCTAACATAATATTATTATATATTTAGTGTTTTTGTTTGATTGATCAAAGATGAGATGTTTTTCATTGACATGCATTAATTTTCAAATTTTTCATTGTAAAAATAAGTTTCAAGTAGGTTTTTAAAATGCACAAGTAGCTTTAACATATTTTGCTTTGTAAAGTAACATTTGTTTTAGATATGTGTTCCAACTTAAAACAAAATATTTTTTAATGATGTATTTGAATACATAATGATCTCTTTATCTCAATTTAGTAGACATATATTTCATTGAAGTTTTTAATGAAAATGTAAGATTGAACAGGGTATTCAGTAATTAATTTGAAATACACTTGTTGTACACCCACTTTTGATATATATGGAAATTTTTCAAATTTTGAATTCAATTTATCGTAAATTCAATGGAATGCACAATGATTTCATCATGAGAATTAAGTAAATTTTTAATTTATTTTCTTGTGCTCAAAAAAACATCTCATTTTAAAACTTGATTTTTGATAGTCAATTTTTTTGATATTTTACAATGCCTTCAAGGTTTAGACAAAAACAATTGATACTATAACTTATATCATGGTGAAGAACAATTGATACTATAACTTATATCATGAACTTCACCATGATATAAGTTATAGTATCAATTGTTTTTGTCTAAACCTATGATATTTGGGTTTCTTGGAATCTATCATCATAGACCTTATTTTATTTTGAAAAGAGTCTTGTTGATGCTTTTAGAGCTTCCATTTTGTGCATAGAATGAAATTGAATAGTTGTTTTATTGTTGTAACCCATTGCAAAAAACTACAATTGAATTTTGCTTGAATATTTTCCCCCTTGATTAGACATAGCTAGGCCCTTAATTAATTCTCTTATTGCATTGGATATTTGAAGTTCTTAAATGTTTTTTTTGGGGGTCATAAGTAAACCTAAACTTTTCAAATAAAAGGATCCAATAAGTGATTACTTGCTAAGAATTACTAAGAATGGATTACATAAGTTAGAATCAACAATTCTCAAAATCCTCAATTGTAACTAATTACTAGGACTAAAGTGAAATCTTTCCTAATATTGTTTATTGAGTTGAAAGCTAGAGCAAACATGGTTGACAAGTGATAGTTTTGGAAGTTTTCTAAAATTTAATCACCATCTTAATTATCACCAATTCTTTGGCACAAACACTATGCCATAACATGACAAATGACTACGCCCATGATTGGGTTTGTATTTGTAAATACCATTTGTGATTACATGACTATGTAGTGAATATGGACACATTGTAATTCCATTAGTTGTATTTTTGTCCTAGTCGTAAATCCCATGGAATATATTGAATATTTCAATTTTATCTAGCCATTTGGTAGGTAGGTAGGTAGGTAGTCCTAAGTAGGTAGGTAAGTAGAATCCTATTTATTTACTGGTGACAACTTTTTTATTGGCTCATCACAAGTGATATTTGCATTTTGAGTATATTTAATGCACATATTGTGTGTATCCTAATACTTTTTCACCTACTTATATAATTTCCAAAGTTGAACTTGTTGACAAAGGATATGGGACAAATTTACAACAAATTTATTTCATATTAGCCATACAAAAGTACCATTATTATCTTTGACCCTAAACTTTGTCAAAATGAAAACAAATAAATCGCAATCTTATAAAATTTTCCAAGATTTACACATGTACATAAAAAATTAACAAAAAATCAAGTAATTGACTGAAAATGCATTTAAATCTTCACTATTTCATACATTTTAATAATAATGATATCTTGAATATTTATTATTATTTTTTTCCATAAAACGATTTGTAAATAAACATATTTAAAATCAACATGGTTTTTGTGGTATATATATAATATTCCCCACCTTTTAGAAATTCAATGAATCAATAAAAATGGTATAAATGTTGTGTTATATTTATTTGTAATTATAAAAATATTTTAAATTAACATATGTTATCTATGAAACATATAATATTATTTTCAACTTTTTAAAATTTTATAAAAAGTATTAAAATTATAGAAATATCATAATTATTAACTTATACACATATACTTTATAATTTCATAGTTTTTATCAAATTTTATTACAAGTACACTATTTTAGTCTTATTTTTAATTTTTTTCAATTCAATAAATGTGATTTAATATAAAATATTGAAAAATTCCAAGTTGTATGACCAAATATTTTGATAAATTACTAATGATCAAATTTTATATTCTTTGCTACCCATCACATGGAAACATGAAAAAAATGCCATTTTGGGGCATGTGAAGTTCATTTGAAATCATTGGATATCACTAATAAAAATATATTTCATTATTTAATGTCAAAAAAATACAAAAAAATCATTCAAATAAACCTTTGAACAAGAGTCTCCACTTAAATGTTTTAATTATATTTTATGCATAAAATTTTTAATCTAATTTTATGGTTTCAAGAACTTTGGCAATTTGTTTTCCATTTTTTGGGAAATTTTTCAAAAAAGCAAAATATTCCCCCAAAGTTGTTTTATCCATTATGTTAAAATTTACATTAATTAATTAATGATCTTAAGGAAAAATTTCTAGAAATTATAAGGTATTAGTTATTTATTTGTGCATTAATTATGTGTTTGACCATTTATAAGCTTATAATATGCTTACTAGGTAAGTATGTCTACCATTTAGTCCTTTTCCTTTTTAATTCATAAGTTTTTAATGCTTCAAATTGTATATTATTAAATAATTATATGATGTTCATGAAGAAATTTTGTAATCATGTATTTCTATCCATGAATACTTTTAATCATCTAATTATATCCATGGTTACAAGAATACGACTAGGCACAAAAACATGGCATATATAACTGTATGACTAAAAAATAGTTTCTAGTCATATTTTTCATAGTCATAAATGTCAAGTTTTGGCATAGTAAAAAGATTGGCACATTTGAATTACCCAACCTATGACCATTACATATTGCCACTAATTCGTTGATAGTCGAAAAATCCAACTAAAGTTATAATATCCACCTTTCTTGGGATGGGCATCCTTTTGTTGTAAATCACCTTCTAAGGATGTTGTGTGTTCATTAATCATTATTTTTTAAAAACTTGATTTTGGACTGCATTTCATAATGAAAAAATTGATATATCCTTTTTAAGTTCCATAGATTAAAGGTCACAAGAATATGGCTTAAAATTTAAATGTATATTGGCATTCATGTGTTTTTTAAAGTGTGTCTTGAATTTGAAATGATGTGTCCACAAAATTGTAAGACTATTGATCAATATAAAAACATTTTAAATAATGGGTTTGGAGAAATTGTAGGTTGATCTTTAAGAACTATCAATATTTTATGTTGTTGGAAAAAACCTACAATTTACAAATTTTCCAAACCCATTACTTAAGAAAGAATGTGCATTTATCCAAACCTAGTATTTAAATCATGGATCTTAGAATTTAATGTTTTCGTAATATAGTACTCAAATATAAGATGAGGAAATTATTTTGTGTTAAATCACATTTCCTCAATATAGCTAAAACATCATCCAAGTTATGTAAAAAAATGGCTAGATTATTAGGCATTTTTTAATTCAATATATAATTCTACAAAATTGGCCTATGGAATTATGTTTCATATTGTGTTTAATTTTCCTTTAATTTAATTTTAATTTTAAAATTAGTAAGATTGGATTAATATAATGGTCATAGAACTTCAATGAATTAAAAACACCTCTTTTTATATATGTGAGTGCACTTGGAGTTTCTAATAATGTTTTGAACATTTTAAAAAATTAAATTGACCTTAGCACTCTCTTATTCTATAAATGTGGGTCAAATGAGGTCAACGTGATAAATCCTCAAACAGGTCCAATAAAGATTAGAGGATGTTGACCAAACACACCTAGATGGAAAATACATTGATTACATGACTAAGAATGGAATTTGGTTACAAAATATCATAAACTTCATATATGTCGAGGTTTAGCGTAATGAAAAAATATGTAAATTATTTTACCATTTTAGAGGGATGTTGGAGGGTGTCCTTTGGATGTCTTGGGGTGAAGGACATGTGTATCTTTCATAGCAACCTCACAATTAAGCCTTCTCTATTCTTCTTTTATGTGCATGTTTTTTTAAAGTGAATCCCACTTGAGAATTAAATTTTTTTCTCAAGTGTTTTATATTGGTGTAGATTTTGCATTTAATTGCTATTAAATTTGTAAAAGCATAAAAGAAAATCTTAGCTTGAAGATCAAATATCTTGAAATGTCTAAACTATAGAGTGAATGGATGAATGGCTTGACCTATATCGTTGTTGCATTATAGTTTTTTACAAACTAGTTTTGTTCAAAACCATTTGGCACATATCAAAATCAAATCCAATGGACTTTGGTTTTAAGTTATCAACTCAAATATGAAGGCATATGTGTGGTCATTTTGTCAATTAATGACCGTAAGTTATTTTGGTGGCCCACTTCTGAAGTTGTTACATGTGGAATAATATTGTACATATGGACTTTTTTTTGTGGATATTGGTGTGATTTTTAAATAAGGACTCTATGTTTTTTATAGAAAATGATGACCTTAGATTCTAAAAATGAAATTGTTTTTGAAAAATATTTTAAAACAAATCCAATGTGTAAGGGATGTGTCAAAATCAAATTTCTTTAAATGCCAATACATATTATAGGTGGCTAGGTGTTTATGATTTTTCATAGCTATGTGCAAAGGTGGAATAAACATAATTGAAATGGTGCAAACCAATTTTTAAAAAGATTAAAATAAAATAAAATGGCTTTTATTTGCATGAATTGGGTCCAACATTCTTTTGATTTTGGCAAAGTGGTTTCACCCAACCATATTTGTCCCAAATTTTAAGCATCCCATTCCATGGGTTGATTGACAAAATACAAGATGTGTATAAATTTTGAATAAAAGTTTTTTAGTTCCCTTGATTTGATTTATGACTTTTTAACCAATTTGACTTTAAATATCAATCATGAATTAGGAGTAGGAAATCAAATGTAGAATTTAATTATATAAGGGGAAAACTCAAATTTCATTTGTGTTGAACTTTCACAAATCTCAACTCTTGATTTCTAACTTCCAAGTGCCTACACAATGATATGTGCAATATGCACAAATGACATTATGCAATTTATAGTTTTGAGCTTTGCATATAAAACAGTGAATAGTGTAATATCCAAATTTCAATCCCCTTTGACCCTTTGTCCTTGATGCAAGCATTGATGTTTGAACTTTGAAGGACATCTTGAGCAATAAACAACAAACACAAACCAACTAAGGACTAGAAAACTCCGTCACTCAATGTGCACAATGCACAATGCATCAATGGTTGACTACACATGAATCAATATTGAACAATCAATCATCCAATATCAACCTTGCAAATTACAACTTGTTTGCCTTACAAAACGTTAGGATTCAAAAATTAGTACTTACTATTTAATCAAGACCAAGAGCTTGAAATTATAGGAAAATAATTTCAAAGTTCAAAGCTGCAAGTGTTAATAAATGCTTTGTCCATTATGTACCATACACATTGCAACTTCAAAGACAAAAGAGTGTAACAAAGTTACAACTTATTGGTAATAGACCATAATTTAGAAATTTCCAAAAACTTAGATAATTGAAGTTTGGGTGATGACTATAAAGAACTTGAACATTCAACACAATTTTTTTCACAAATTGCAAAAGATTGTAGTTGTACAATGTACATCCCAATGAAAGTTGCAATTGTGTGACATATTGATTATGAGTCAACAAAGGGAATGACCTTCAAAAAGTTGACAATGATGCAAAGCAATTAGTTGACGATGAATTAATGAAGCAAAGAAGGAACACTAGTCAAGGGGTCTAGCTTTGAAATGGACGGCCATATGTTCATCACTTGGTGACTTGCATTGAATCTAGGCCATAGATGGCAATATGCACAAGGTGACTAGGATTTGTTTTGTGTGAAAAGTGATTGTCCAGAGTCAACATCATGGTGAGATTGTAGCTTGATGCAATCACAATACAACAATTTTGACATAAAAAAACAAGTCCTAATTATATTAGTGTTCTCTTCATGGACCCCTTTAGCAAGTCAAAAGGAAGTGAACTTTTACTCAAATAAATTCCAATACTATGCACATATCAATGAACATGTACGTAATTTCCATATTAAAATGGAATTATTGGAGGATCTCCAAGTACAATCTTTTGGAGGTTGAACATAAGTAGCCGATTACTTTGTATCTGAACCTTTACTTTGCAGTAAGGACCAATTGTCCTCCTTGCAATAACAGGTGTGCTATAGTATTGAGACAAGTACAAAACAAGGGCTAGGCTAGTACAAGTTGCAACAAGAAGAGAATAGAAGTTCTTCTCCCTGCATAGTTTGGTCATTAGTCAAGCTTCCAAGGAAGTTAATTGACTGGGACCACATCTCATGTTCTCCTTTTGATTCTTTTCATAGGAAACATGAACTGTAGTTAGTGCGCGATGGGGGCGTGTGAGCCACACACCTTTAATGTGTTTGAAGTATCGGTTTGAACAATTAATCCTACCTTTTCTGAGTACCCTTACTTGGTTGAATTCTACCTAGTCTTCATAACGTGATAAGCATTAATTATGTGACCTAAATCAAACATCAAGTATCACAATGTGGGTCATAAACATGTTTAGGATTTTTTAAATTGATAATCTACTTGAATAAAATTTGAATCATCTAGGTAGGTGATTAAAATTTGAAAATTCAATACTCAACCCATAGGGTTTTGCCGATTCTTTGGATGCTACATATCAAAGGGGTAGGTTCTTTATCCACTTTTTGTAAAAAGCCAATAAACGTAGGGTAAGTTTCTAATAACCATACTGATAACCGGGTGTTTTCTCAGTACCCAACCAATGCTGGTACAAAGAAGATAAGAAACAACAATGCTGAATGCTGCACAATAGTCGGGAAGTAACAAGTGAGGGTAGAGGAAGTTGTGTGACAACCAATAAAATGGGGATATGCACATTACTGATTTCTGGTTTTTTTCCGAAAAGGGTCATATTGCTGACCTGACTTGTCATGTATTTTTTTACCTCTTAGTAGTTTCTTTCTGGTGAATTATCACAAAAATTTCAGCTCCACAAACAAGTAGATGACTTGGAAGAGCAGGTATTGGAAAGGAAATTATCATCATGCACAACTATTGCCTACATCAATTGAAAATTGCTGCAGCAGCAGCAGCAGCTTGGGGAGGTTGTGAAATCAGTTTAAAGATGACTCGTTAGTTTGCAGACTTTCCAGATTTGCTCAACAAAGGACACCTACAATGCAAGCAGGTCCATGTCTTCCAAATAATTCTTAACAAGCAAAATGAACAAGCAACCATTTTTATTTTTTAGTTAATAATGTTCAAATGCAAATTTTTTAATCAAAATCCAAAGAAGATACCATTTTGATGAATATACCTGTCAAAGCTTCTCGAAAGTGCATATATGTATTTGGGAGGTTCTCCAGAACAAGCAGGTTCTCTGATTGGTTCTGGGTTAGGTTTTAGTGTACCTAGATTGGAGCTTCACAATTTTGATAAAGCCCAATTGGGATTCTGACCATGTAATTGCATTCTTCCTGAAACTGAAACCAGCACAGCATGTACTCGGTCATTATCTAGTGTACATGATACAACTTTTGGGAAAGTACAAAAAGCTAAGCGATACTTTACACACAAAGTTACCAATTTCAATGGGTTGTAATTAATAACATATAATACACTATCTTTCAATTTGGTACTTGTGCACATGGTGGACAAGCATAATATATCACACATTACTTGGGTTTAATTGAGTGTAAAGTAGAGAGGCCTAGATGAGCTCTTAAACCAGACCAAGCTTGATTTCTGGAACCCAAAGGTTGTATAAATATAAAAAACTGTTTTCAAAATCACACCAGTGATTCTCTCAGAGAAGGGAAAAAAAATTCAAATCCCAAGCCAAAAGGTCCATACTCACTTTACTGTGCATCATGCTTTCCATGTGAGTTTTTCTGCATGCACTTACCCAATCCACTCTCCTGGGCCCATGCTCGTGATTCTCTCATTCAACTGTGCCTACGCCCACCAGTCCAGCATGGTCCTCTTGGTCGTCTACATGGGTCAAGCAAGCAGTCCTCTTTATGGTCAGCATTTTGTTGTTAGACTCTTGGAGAGAGCATGCTGATTCGAACCCAAAATTGGTTTGCACTATTTCCACTCACATAGGATTGTGTGAGCACCATACCTTGCGTCCACTATACATCCAGTCACATGGCAAAAATTACATATAAAGCATGGTAGAAACAAATTGATAGGAGCCAAAAAAGAGTAATTTGAACATTATACTAATTTGGATGGAAAGTAGTTGAAGTGATAACAAATTCCTGAGATCTGAGAAGTTTAGAGTGGATTTTTGCAGATCTCACAACAACTGAACACTCTCCTTCATGTCCTTCCTTTCCATACCGTGCATAAGACAATTGCTCTTAAGATGACTTGTAAACAAAATAACACATTTTAACCTTGAACTCGAAAGGAGACCTCAACCTGCTAACTAGCTATTTGTGAATCCTTTCATGTAATCATCATCTTCTTTTGTGAATCCTGTCATATAATCATCAACTTCTTTTGTTGAAGGTATTTAGTATTTACCAATGTTGGTGGGTTTTAGATTTTTGGTAGGGTCCACGTTTCAAAATCAGACCCAACCATTTATATGGGTTCACAAACCAGACTCAATGATTCTACATGGACCTGAACCTGTTTTAGAATCGGATCCAATATCCCTTCATGGATCTAGACCCGGCCAAGAAAATGACTTGGTGGGTCTTAAAGGTTTTTTTATAAGGTCCAATCCTTAGGGTTTGGTAGGGGCTAGGGCATTAGCTTTAAATAGTGTTTAATGTTTATTGGTTCTAAAGGCATATGCTTAAGTTTTAGGGTTCTAGGGTAATATGTCCTAGCTTTAAGGGGATCTCTAACAGTAACATTAAAACAACTTTTAGTAAGTTGTTCCCTATGTTGGATAGAGGTCCAAATAGGGCCCATGTGGGTTGAGACCATTGTTGGCTAACTATTTCTTATGTTGTTCCCTATTGTTGCTCTTGGGAACATGTTGAGGAACACTTTGAAAACTCAAAGAAACACGATGAGAACTTTTTGGGAATGTGATGAGAACACTTCAAGAACACCGAAATCCAAAAGAATTAAAACAACTTCGAAATTTTCTTTTGACTTGTACCGAATAATAAGCTAGAACCAATCTCAACCTAAACCCAGAACCAGAGGTTCGTATAAAGATTAAACTGGCTGAATTTTTGAAAGCATTCCCTAGACCTGGAACCAGAAGACAGTAAATCAACAATGAGTCCTTATTGCAAACAGTAGAAAATATTGTCTGATTTTTTCTGGGGTCTGCCCTTGGCCCAATCTGTCTTTTTGACAAAAAGATGGATCATCCCCAGACACGAATGTTGGGTCTTGTTTAATGGGCACCAAGAGGCATAATATATGAAAACTAACAGGCACAATGTGAGGTCTATTACATGCCCAAAGTGTGCATAATAAGACACAATATTTGTGTCTGGGCAATTGGGTGGCCAGTGAAAAAAGAAGAAGCAGATAGTGTAACTTTTGCATGGTCTGCAATAAGGACCTATTGCTGATTTAACATCCAGAGGGTCTTCCGTTTTAGAGTAAACTCTAAACCTGAACCTTGTAGAAACTAGAAACTAAGAATCAGGCAACATTGGTATTCACCAGTTATAGATTTCAAAGGAGATTTAAACCTGCAAACTATTTTATCTGTGAACCCCACCATGCAGTCATCATCTTCCTCTATACCCGAATAAAAGTACCTTTTGTTGAAGGTTTCTTAGTATTTACCAATACATTAAAGTTGGACTCAAAGGAGATTTGAGCCTGCCAACTCTTTATTTGTGAACCTTGTCATGCGTCATCCTGTTATATACCTGAATAAAAAAACCTTTTGCTGATGGTACTTAACAACTCCAGGAAATGGAAGTAGACTCATGAAGAGCCCTTGGTGGTGTGTCTTTGATGAAAGACTAGATCTTATGATGGGGTCTTGGATATTGATGACGGTATAGGCTTTCTAGAACAACTTTGTTCTGTATTGAAACATTCTTATTGTTTCCTTGTCACGTCATAGGGGGGTGTTTAGCGTCCTGTGCAAGTTTGTTCTTTTGATGAATGCGGACAAAGTGGCATGTCAAGCAACTTGTTGGTAATAAAACTTTTTGGCGTCTGTGATGTCACCATGCCAATAAGCCCTTGTTGGGTCTTTAGGAAATTTGGCCCTTGGGATTAAATGTGAGTCTGCATGTAAGTGGCACTCAAAGATGCATTGGTAACCGTGTTTTTTTTCCCATCTTTTTAAGCTGAGTTGGATGGCTACCATGTTTGGTTGATGGTTGCAAAGATGACTCTTTTTATTTGGGATGGTTAGTTCAATTGACTATGCAAGAAATATTTAGTTCTAAACATGGCTAGGTTACATATCACACATCCATCACCCACAATATGCTTGCTCTTATGTGACTACTATGTGTACCACAATGTAAAACCTGTGACAAGAAGTGTCTTCATATGATGATTTTTGGGCCTATCCAAGGATGAGTCTATTCTCATAGGCAAAATGTAAATTTTCTAAAATTATAGAAGTTAGAACATTTGCTAATTAAAAACAAAGCTCAAGAAATGTTAAACCCTCTAGAGCTATGCAACATTGACAAAATTGAATAATTACATTTAACAACTATGGATCAATTGCTATCGCTAAGGTTGGTAACTCTTAATTCACAATTGTTGAATGTAGTCTGTTCAATCTTCCACCATTTGAGTTTGCATTTGGTTCTCAATGTTGTGTCAAATTGTGTCAAATTTTGAATTTGCAATGTCACCACAACATTTTGAATATGTGAAAATTTTCATGTTACACCTTTGGAGGTGGAGTTCCATTTATAAAAGGCAAGACATGTCCTCATACTTTTGTAATGAAAATGATTGGAAATGAGTGCCATACTTCCAACAACATGAACACATTGTTCAACATCTTTGGTAGTAGGTACCTAGAAAATAGCCCATCACGTTTGTTAACCAATTCCAACACATGTTAAAAAGTCACATAAATATGACAAATAGAAATCACTTCTAGAATGAAACTTAGACTTTGGCACATGAGGGGTGTAAATTTTGAGCGGCATGATTATTTCATTAAAACATTTATGTTTCCTTCAATTCAACTACAAGATTGCCAAGACTATCAACATACATGAGTTCAATTCAGTTCATGTGTACCTAAATGTACATGCTACAATTGAATACATGAATTCATGCTACAACTTGAGTTCAACTAAGTTCATGAGTATTTGAGTTCATGTTGCAATTGAATACTTGAGTTCATGTTACAATTGAATATTTGATTTCATGTTGCAGGCTAAGTATATGAATTCATGGTGTAACTAAATATCTTATTTCACATTGCAATTTGAGTACCTTAGTTACTCAATTCATGGGTGCTTGAATACATGTTATAACTAAGTACATGAGTTCAACCTACATGTTCAATGAATTAAATAATGAAAGAAATACTTGAGTGAGTTGTAATTGAATATATATGCTACAAAACAATATAGGTTCTTTGTTATTCATACTAAAAAAAACATTTGGTGAAGGGACCATAATGACGCGCTCCCAAGTTCCTAGTTAAACCCAAGATGAGTCTAAGTTATTCAAACATCGAAATTGTGAGGAACTCGGGACATGCTCCCAGCTCTCAACACTAAAAGGTGTAGAGGGGTGTGCTAAAGCTCCGAGATGAGATTAGGAAGAGTGACAAGCTTTAGTTATTTACTTGAACCTGCATCAAACCAACTAACAAGTTGGTTAGTTCATTTTATGGAGCACCTTTAGTGCTAGCACAAGCCATGGGCAACTCTGGACTCACAAGGCTCATCACGACCTGGATTCGGGGGAAGCCACCACTTTCCCCTATATAGTATTTTTTGCATCTTTCCGCGACATCTACATCTGAATGGCTTTTTGTCCAGGGATTCCCAAGGAGGAATCCCGAAATTGTCCTGGTTTGGATTCTCGGGACTTTGCGAGGTCATAACTCTTTGTTCAGACCTCCGATTGGGATGAGATTTGAAGCAAACTTGTAGTTCTCCTTGAGAGCTTTCCAATGGTGTATCGCATTCCACCTGCACACATCGGGGTTGGGTCAATTCCCGACTTTTAGTGGTCGGGAGTCAAACTACCAGTTTGACTCTTGACCCTTCTTTTTGCCATAACGTGTCCAAATGGCCCATGCAAGCCCATTTTCGACATCTACACTTTGATAGCTTTTCAATGATATAAAGAACACCTTAATGCGAAGTGTTTTGACCTCTGCAATCGATCTCTAAAGTTTTGGGAGTCCCGAAGGACTCCTAAGTTCCCATTTCGGGAGTGTGAATTTCATCTTCACACTCTCTCAAAATAGGGTTACAACACACAATGCATGAATTTAAACACATTAATTGAGTACATTATAATAAAATTGAGCTCATTTCCTTATGCAATGAAATTCATTGTTATCAACAAATAAGTTCTACATCTCTATCAAATATGCTAGTACAAATTTAAGTGGTTTTCAAAAAAATTGCAATTAAAAAAAAAACAAGAAAATATACTTGAGTCATGGACTACATTGAGGTCCAAATACACTAAGAGGAGCCAAGGATTGTGTTGACTTCACTAAAATCCTACACCCCCATGATTTTGAAAATGAATTACATAAGTTTTAAGGATTCAAATGAAGTTTGGTTTAATGCAATATGTTTATATATTAATGATTTAATTCTTAATGATTTTTGTGAAATTTTTGAAATGTTTCATTTATTCATTTTGTTGATATAAAAACTTGGGTATAAAGTTGTTGATTGGGTCCTTTTCTATTTCAAACACCCCTAATTATATGTGAAATTAAACCATTCATTTAAAAAATTTATGGAAGTCCATATGTTGAAAGTTGTGTTAGGTGAAAAAGCATAAAATAGCTTAAGCTAGAAAACTCTAAAATAGTTTAAGGTGGAATAGCTTAAGAAGACTAAGAATAACTTAGGGTATAATAACTTAAAATAATTGTAGGTGGAATAACTTAAAATTGTTGAATAACCTAAGATAAAATACCCCAATGTGGAATAGTTTATATTTTTCAAAATCTTGTTCCCTTTGCATTTCAACAATTTAACATGTTTACTCAATTCAAAATGTTGCTTAGAGCTTTGGTTTTTCACATGCTAGTTAGTAGGACATTTGAAATATATCCCCATAATAACTCCATGTTTAACCATTGTGACCTTCAAGCCTAAATGTTGAACTAAAGAATCAAGCTTTGGCATTAATAAATTATCTTTCGGTCAATTACAAAATAGATTTTGCATTTAACCATTTTCATTTTGCCATCTTTTCCACAAATATTAAGTTCAAACCACGTAAACCTTACTACCAATAGTCTTGTTTGAACTTATTCACTTCTCATTCTAGTTTTCTCTTTTTCTTTGGTGCTTCGTTGCAACTATTAGATTTTCCAAAATCTCTAGAAATGAGATCAACTTTAGGAAACCTTTGAATTTCGTTCCTTTTCAAATATGCAAGAGGCATGGGTGAAAGATAGTCAAATCCTTAGTATGCTTTCACTCGAGTTAAAAACATATTTTATTCCATGTATGATCAAATATGGCCAAAATAGTTTAATCTTAACATCCTTCATGACTGTAATTGCAAAAGTCAGAATCATATTCATGTCTATGCAATTACATGATTAGATGTCCTATGTCATGCATTTTATTTGACTATGTAATCACATTGTAGTCACATATAATCATATACATGTCTTATATTACCACAAACTTAGTCATTGATGTAGTTATGGAAGACATGTTTTTGCTTTCTAATGGTTTTTTCTAAAAATAGGTAACTCACTTACCAAGCTATCAACATATTCTTAGCAATGGTCTATAGAATGTTATAGTTAAAAACACAATGAACATCAAGAAAGATGGGAATGTTGTTCCTTGAATTTTTTATGGGCAAGAAAAGAGAAATTCTAAGTGTTTTTGTAACTACAACAACCTTGGAGAAGCATTCAACAAAGTGCTAGTTTGTTGCAAAATTGGTTTATTCCAAAAGCATTCAAAGCTTTTCACAACAAATCAATCATGCATACGAGATTGTTTCTCAAGCATTGTGGCTTAGGGCTACACACTTTAAATTTTGGGTTTAGGAGTAGAGGTTAGTTATAATAGGGGTGGGTGGACCAAATTGGTTCACCTTTGTGACACATTTTATTGATTAATTTGCCAAGGATTTATCAATTCTCAAATTTTAGTGTTTTATTATCTTGAACATAAAATATATGGATTGACTTATTTTAGTTGAAACTCTAGTTGTAATTTAGAAAATTAAATTAATGTGTTAAATGTTAATTGTATTGTAAAAGGAATTTTTTATTTGCTAGGTTCTTCATGAATATGATTTTTTTTCCAATTTCTTGTTGGAGCAAGGGTGGTGAACATTTTTAAATAGATTTTGATTTCACCGGTAACATCATTTCAAGGAACTTTTAAAATTGTAGCCAATAAGCATAAATGTTATGCTTGCTTATATTGCTTATAGTCTTGTGGATGTTCTACTAGTTATTAAGCTTGTTTGTAGTCCTATTCTTCTTTATTTGCTTTTGTATTGGGCATTTAATTTTTCAAAATCAAGTTTAAAAAATCTAAAAAACTGATGATTTATGAAAATTTCAGCTTGATATAATGTTCAATAATTTTTTTACAAAGATGATTGATTGTTCTACTTAATCTTAATGAAAATATCTCATTAAAAGAGAATTGAAGCAAGACTTCTTTTCCTCATGGTATGTCTTGGTTGCAAATAGGGCATATTTCATTTTATCTAACAAGTTAAATAAGATGTATTAAATATGAAAACCACCTTTAAGTATAGGTAGGTAAGTGGTTAGTAAATCATTTATCTATTAAATACCTTAGCTTAGCTAAATAGTAGGTTTGGTGGGTCTTTGCCTGATAATTAACCACTTAAGAAACTAAGCTTTGGCACACAGAATATTTTTAAAAATGTTCCATTTCCCTTCACAAAAAATGTTTTTTTTTTTTTTTTTTTTTTTTTTCGGCCCCCTTTTAAATATTTTTTTTTTTTTTTTATTTTTTTTAAAAATGGGGGTATTTTTAACAAAAAAAAAAAAAAAAAAACTTTAAAAAAAATTAAAAAAATTATTT